>Ga0247782_1000395_pt1 | contig 33234 bp, 31 predicted proteins | sample UWRJL019104C5_FD_179928 | JGI IMG/M metagenome (GOLD analysis project Ga0247782, IMG submission 179928) | Plant litter microbial communities from Arlington Agricultural Research Station in Wisconsin, United States - UWRJ-L019-104C-5 | ecosystem: Environmental > Terrestrial > Plant litter >...
TTTTTTTTAAAATATATTTTTATTATTTTTTTTTTTTTTTTTTTTTTTTTTTTTTAAAAAAAAAAAAAAAAAAAAAAAAACTTTCAAGACTTGAGAAAGTCTATTAACTAGTCGGCAGCCACCAGTCCCTCGAAGTCGTATAAAAAGGGGATAAAAGAGGAGCGGAAGAAATTCGTTTGCCAGAGATTCAGCACCAGCCCTGGCTAGTTAATTTGATTAGTTCTCTGTCCCTTCACTTAGCCAGACCTGCAGACCGGGTATTAGAGTATCCCGGCCAAGGCCAAGAGGTAGGCAACTTAGTAAGTTTCCCAAAGGTGAAACGGACTGAAGTTATTCTCAGATATCTAGGCAATCCAGCTACTTCATCGACGAATTATTAGATTAAACTACTTACCCTTTCTTCAATGTTGCCCCCGTACGATACTTACAAAAGTTCTATTGCCTGCAATCTATCTTACAAGAGTCGTTCAGAGTCCGGAAGGGTGTCAAATGTCCCTGTGCTATGTCTCTTAAAGAAAATGATACACCAACTGATAACGCCTCAGGTTACTAAGTAGTCTCCCGTATGGTTAGGTAACCCGTCATCAGTTGTTATCGACGTATCGTACGAACAGAAACGAAAGAACTTGTATCCAAGCACCCCAAGGTGACTACACATGAAACCAGGTATGGAAACCCTGCACATATCTAAAATAGGCTAAACCTACTGCCCAAAAAGGAAAGGCCTTACAGTACAACTACCTTTGGTTTATTGCGGACCTACGGCAGCAAGTACACTGTTCTATGGCGTACCTACTCCCTATAACTTACGGGCCAGGTGTAGATACTTGCCTACAATACTTGCATACCTACATATAGCTACGCGCATGGCTATACTACGCGTATGGCTCTACTATGCGCATAGTATTGGAATAGTAGGTAGAATTGTGGGTTGTAGAAGTAATGCAGTTGTGGGACCAGGTCCTCTTGGCAGAAGCCCGTATTGTATACTAATCCGTACCTTCCCCTTGCAACAGCTGTACTTACACGCACGCCTGTATGCGTATATTTAGCAAAATAACCATATATACTCAGTAACTACTTAGTAGGTACTCGGTAACTACTCGGTAAGTACCTAGTAAATACTTAGTACATAAACTTAAACACACACACACACACATTATTCATAGTACAGCAGGCAGTAAGTAGTAGGTAATAGGTAGTGCGCAATAGGTGGTAGGCAGTAGGTAGTAGGCAGTACAGCGGGCAGTAGGTGGTAGGTAATAGGTGGTAAGGGCCTAATTAGGCAAGGCTGAAAGCTGCGTGGCCTTGGGCAGTACTTTCCAAAAAGACTGTGTGCAGGGTTTCCATACCTGGTTTCATGTGTAGGTAGTCACAGCTCATGTCTTATCTTGATGTACTCGGGAATACATTTTAGTCTACATCGGCAGCCGCATTTATTCGAACTTAAGATGGAGGTATGCGTGCCGTATCAGTTACGGGTGGGCGTTTGCACATCAGTAAAACCAGAGTTAGGGTACTCAATTATAAAAGGGCTATCTCCTACGCGGAGCAACGTCTGAGTTCGGGTTATCAACATCAGGTTTACTTATACAGACCCATCAGACACAAGTTGTATTGCACTTACATCAGCTGTACTCTCATTTTAAAATGGCACACCTAGAAGAAGGCTTGGGAAACCAGGCTCTTCTAACGAAAATCGACAAGCTGCGGGAGTTGAATGTTGGCAGCATCATTCCGTTGCCCCAAGTATGTTTAATAATACCTTTCTCTACCACACGTTTAGGCACTAATACTGTACCAGCTTGTATGTGTTGGCGACCAGTCCTCAGGAAAGAGCTCCGTACTGGAGAGTCTGACAGGGTTCGCATTTCCTCGAGCTGCCGGACTCTGTACCCGTTACGCTACCCAGATCACCTGTCGAAGAGAAGCCAGGGAATCGGTGTTAGTTTCAATCATTCCTCGGCCCAACGTGGACGAGATTCTAAAAGCTAGCTTGCTTGCATTCCACCGTGAACTACCCGAACTGGATAATGACGAACTCGTTCGAGTATTCCAGGAGGTTGGTACAGTCTAAACTAAGGGCGAGTTCATTACTGACCTTGATGCTAGGCGAACAAGACTATGGGAGTTAGAATGACCACTGAAGATGCCGATAACACAAGTTCTGACGCTTTCAGTGAGGATATACTGAAAATTGAAATCAGCGGTCCAAAGGTTAGTGAGGCTTCCGATGAGAACAATCCATTCGTTAACCTGATTCCACCAGCAAACGCACCTCACAGTCATCGACGTACCTGGAATCTTCAGGGTTGCAACTCACGGTTCGTTCTTTTCTGGTTATATTTGATCTATACCTCAACTGTAAAAATACTTACTTAGATGCTAGGTCTAACTACTGAAAGTGATGTTGTGATGGTCCGCAACATGGTTAAACGCTACATGCATGACGGTCGGACGATGTAAGTTATGCCCAAGAATTTCGTCTCATGTAACTAATCCATAGGCAGCATTCTCGCGGTAATGCCGTGTAACGTAGATATTGCCACTCAAGAAATCTTGAAGCTGGCCGAAGCGGCGGATCCCGACGGCGTCAGGACAATGGGGGTTCTGACAAAGCCCGACCTGGCTTCCGAGAGAGCAACCCAAGATGCCGTTATAGACCTAGTCCTAGGCAAACGGAACCCTCTTAAGTTAGGATACAGTGTTGTCAAGAATCGCAGCGCCGATGATGAGACATCGACGTTGGCTGAGCGCCTTTCTGCTGAGAAGGCATTCTTTATGTCTCCCCCTTGGTCGAATGTTATTGACCGATGCGGTGTTGCCTCGTTGCAGAATAGATTGCGAGGGCTACTGATGGATATTTCGAAGCGCGAGTTTCCTCATGTCAAGTTCGAAGTAGACAAAAAGCTTCGGCAGTGCAGATCGGACCTGGAAGCCATGGGTCCTTCGAGATCTGATCAGAGCTCTCAAAGACTCTTCCTGGGCAAGGTCGCCTCCAGGTTCCAGTCTGTCACACAATGTGCTCTTAATGGGTACTACTCAGACGACGCCATCTTCGAAGCGAACCCAAAACTAAAGCTATCGACGAAAATCATGGAGCAGAATGAGAGATTTTCCAACGATATCATGCGAAGAGGGCATAAACAACGGCTTAGCGAAGACCCCTACGACGATACCGAATCGGAATTCTCCTGTAATTCCGCAGCGTCGTCATCCTATTTTCAAAGTAGGCGCCCCAGCTTTCCAGAACTGGACGATATCATTGTTCTGGACCCCTATGAGTGCCCGGAACCAGAGGATAGCAACGTTGAGGAGCGCATCAAGAAGATTTATAAGTCTAGTCGTGGGCCGGAGATTGGAACCGTACGTAATTAATATCTGTTATTGCTGGGTTCTACCTTATCTAACACATAGGCCTAGTACAATGGTACGATCCTCGCCACGGCGTTCCGGGAGCAGTCGGAAAAATGGGAACCCCTCACCCTCGAACATACTAGCAATGCTATTGTGATAGTGCACCTGTTTATTTCTCGCTTACTGAGCCACGTGTGTCCCGAGAAACAGGTCAGGGATCAGTTGTGGGAGAACTTCCTGGTCGACAAGCTAAGAGTAGCATATCGCCGGGCCATGGAGCATGCCCGCTTTCTGCTTGATATCGAACGTAAAGGGAGGCTCACCACGTTTAACCACTACTTCAACTCGAACGTACAGGGCATGCGCGCCGAGCGAGTGGCGGAAAGTCTTGAAGGCTTGGCGTTCAAGAATATCGAACGTGGTAAGGACTGCGTGCTCCTGGACGACCTAAGGAATTCGGTCATCGATAAGGACAACGTCCAGCAAGTATGCGAGGACATCGTGGACGCCCTCTCAAGTTACTACAAGGTGTCCCGCAAGCGGTTCGTGGATTCTATCTGTCAGCAGGTGGTCAACCACTTCCTACTCGACGACAACGGCAGCCCCGTCAAGATACTGTGCTCGGATTTCATCATGAGTCTTGACGACGACCAGCTCGACGCCATAGCGGGCGAGGACGCGGCGACTAAACAGCAGCGCCAGGTCCTGGAACGGGAGGCGGAGTCTCTTGATGCTGCTCTCAAGGTGCTTCGAGGTAACTAGATAGCAGATGGCTTGAGAGGGATTGTAGGGGCTTGCTAGATGGATGATGTAGGATAAAAGTGGTGTTGAAGATGTGCTTTTGGGGGGGGGAGCTTACGGTTCAGATCCTGCTGCTCTTGATAGAGATGGAATTTCGAAGATTCGTTTATGCTTTATTAGCTGCTAAGGGAATGTACTTGATAGACAGTGAGTCAGATATCAGCAAAAAGGGGGTCGCCAGCTCTTGCTCAAGACTTTCAATCGCCCACCCTATTCCATCCTATCTTACGGTACTACAATACTAATGTATTTTATCCAGGTAATCAAAACTACGGCGTTTTGAGTCGGTAGAGATAGACCGTAGGTACTCTTTTTAGGCATCTATAATACCATATATGCACCATGAGGAAGCGAGCAAATGTACGTATAGATAAAATATGTCAAAGCTGCTTGCTCATCACCACTTGATTACTTACCTTAGACATTAACAGATATTGAGTAATAGTTAGTTAATTATTCTTAACTAAAGAAGTACAGATAATATTTTTAGCCTTGCTAGACAAAAAAGACATATAAGCAAGCAAGACAGGTCAGGTTTAATACAGTACCGAGGGTAAACAGTAAAAGGACGACGCCGTTATTTTAATGTACTTTTATTTTTGTTTACTGTATTTATGAATAATTCAAACCCTCTCCCCTGGAAACGCCTGCCCTTTAATTTCTGTAGATGCAGAATAGAAAGAACTCCGTCCGCGCATGCATGATTTGCAAAAGCATGCCAAGTCAACCCAAAGGAAATAGGAAACACGTACGTACGTAACGGACATACATACGTACAAACACCCACACCCACCCATCCCTTTTTACACCGTCTTGTCTTATCTATCCATCCGTCCGTCACCCTGTGAGGGGAATGTGGAAATAAGAAGACAACAAAATCCTCTGTTTGTCACCCAGGTAGTCAGTCACTTCTATTCGGGTCCCTTAGGTTTCTATACCGGATTTGACCTGACCTGACCTGACCGGGTGCTGGTGCCGGTCCCGAAATAGAAGTAGAGAGACGATTCGCCTAGAAAGTCTGCACCATATTCGTGACCTGAGGTCTGAGGACGCCGCACTTCTTCTTGAGCGTCTTGACGGCCTCGATGAAGAGCTCGTCGCTGTCCCATTGTCCGGTGCTCTCGACGGAGAAGATGAAGTGGTCCTTCCTGCGACCGAGCTTGACTTTCCCCTTAAACTCGTCGTGGCGGAGGGCTTCGCGGCTGACGGTGTCGCGCATGGGGTCCTTGACCACGGCTTTGAGCTCGCCCTCGTGGCCCTCGTACCCGCTTCCCTTCGTGCTGGCTTCTTTCTTCGTCACCTTCTCCAGACCGATGACGCCCGGGGCGAAGCACTTGGCAAACTTCTGCGCGTCGGCGCCTAATATGGGAGAGAGAATCTTGACAGTCGGCATGAGCCGGTAGCTGGCTGTCGCTACGGGCGAGTATTTGGCGTGGTCCCAGCCGAATCCCTTGTGCATATGCATCTCGATATCGATCTCTTGTCCCGGACGCATCTTGGCGATCAGGATGTCTGGGTTCACGGGATGGATGGTGTCTTCGCCAGAGAACCACTTGGCCTGTCCGCCCAGGGGCTCAAACACGATGTCGCGCGCGTAGATGTGCGCGTTGTGGTACAGGACCAATGGGTCCCGGCTATCCTTAGGAGCGTCCCGGTTGTGCGTGCACTTGGCCGCCAGCTTCAGGCTCACCGTGTTGGTGTCGTACGTCGTCGCGTACGTGTCCTCGTCCGGTCCGGGCTTGCGCCAGAAGCCCATGTACTCGCGCAGACCTTTCTTGCCGCCCGTGAAAGGGATGAGGCCCAACCGGTGCGCGAGCACCTCGTCCTGGATCACCGAGGTGTTGTTGTTAACAAAGACGGTCTCGATGGCGAGAGTCGGGATCTCGGCGATCATTATCCGCCGAAAGGCGTTGGCGATGGAGGCGTCAATGCCGATGAGCGAGAACTGCGCCTCGAACTGGTCATTCTGGTGGAATTGCACCCGGAAGGTACGCCGGAAGTCCTCCTTCTCCCACGGGTGGTCCTCGTTCGCATAATTGTCAGGGTAGGCGTCCGAGACGGTGTTTGCTACGGTTTCCTTGTTGATGTTGATGGTCTGGTTGCGTGCGGACGTTAGTATACGAAATTCCCCAATATGTAGGTAGGAAAACAGAGTATTCTTACATTGCGCTCTTCGAGCTCGGCCACACTGGGCACTCGTCTTCCCGATGAAGGAGCCATGATCTCTGGTTATGACTTGTAACTGTAGGTTTGGATGGTGGGGTGAATGGAAGACAAAGATCCAAAAGTCAAAAAAGTTGAAGGGATCTAATTATCGATAAGAGTAGGCCTTACGCATCCACTCTCTTAGCCCACCCCTGCTACTTGATCCATACACCCCTCTAGCTCCCGTTGTTGTTCCTTCGACTTTTGGTCTGCACCGGAAGAAATCTCATTTATTCCAGAATCTAGCCCGGTGTGCATGCATAGCACAAGTTGCATTGCAGAAAACGCATGAGAATCTTATGTGTAATTGGCAATTTTGATTGCTTGGGAAACTTTTAAATGGCCCTCCCCGATATTGCGTCACGCATATCTGTTCGTGCTGTGAACATTGATTGGAGGGCAGAAGCCGACAGGTGTAAAATAAGGATTCACGCCTTGACGGTTTATAATCGTTTTCCTAAAAGAATTGGCCGGATATTATATCTTAATAAGTCAAATGCCTATTGGTATAAGGAAACACAAGGGCCTTAATTCGAGCGAACTATGCTGTACTTGCAATGGAAATGCTTGGTCTATAAGAGATCAGGGTATTGGCCACCATAGTGCTTGGGAAGGATTACCAGTGACACATATATCAAGACCTGATACTGTACAATATGAGTGCGTATTTTACATGCTGCAGAGCAATATTGCATAGGTATATATAACACAGCCCCCCAAGCCCTAGCTCAGAACAGTTTGATGCCATTGCCAGCAGCCTGCTGCATGAAGAAACCCTTCAGTGGCCCTATCGTATTGACAGCATTCAATCCCCAAGACCGCAAGGGAACAAGCGGTCCGCTCTCGACCGAGTATAGCTTATGCAGTTTATCCACGACACCAAGTAAGATATGGTTCGCGGCATATCGTTCTGAGTTGTACGACTCTAGGGACATGCGCGTGCCGATGTCCTGCCCATGCGCCACGGCAAAGTCAATCGTCTTCACCAGGCTCTCGACGTCGCCCTGGCCCTGATTGAGGCCCTGGCCGGCGAGTGGGTGAATGGTGTGCGCGGCGTCGCCGACCAGCGCTACGCGCTCGCCGATATAAGTGTCCGCGTGACGCATCTTCAACGGGAAAGAGGCGACAGTGCCCTCCTGCACGCCGACGACTTTCTGCGGGACGGCGCGGGGGTCGAAGTGCGTGTGCTGTAGTCGCCAGGCGAGCTCGTCCTCGTGGCCCGAGGTCATCGTGTGCATGAACTGCAGATCCACCATGCCGAGACGGAAAGCGGCGTTGACGAGGGCGACGAAGTCCCTCGCGGAAAGGCTCTTGAGTAGTGTCGCGTTGGCGGGGGTCGTGGACCAGACGAGCGTCGACCGGTTTCCAGGAAGAGGGAGCATGGCGACGGGGCCCGTGGGCAGGAACCGCTGGTAGGCGATCTTGGCGCTGTCACCAGCCCAACCATCACCTTCAAGCTCTAGTGTCGCCACCACGCCGTGACGTCCGTAATCCCACCCCTTGCTATCGATACCTGCGAACGTCCTCACAGGGCTATTTGCGCCGTCCGCGCCCACCAGCAGCCGTGCTGCGAGCTGCTTCCCACCGGCCAGCTCGACTATAGGCCACTCTCTGAAGTCGAGCTCTTCTGTCTCCTCGCCCAGCGTGATATTCTCGACGCGCGCACCGTCGAACGTGATGATACCGCCGAGCTCGTCGATGCGTCGCAGGAGGCCCGAGGTGAGGTTTAGGTTCTCGATCATGTACGCGATTGTCCTCCCGCACGGGCTGTTTGGGCTCGTTGAGCCCGGCGCCCAGTCGAACTCGATGTGCGCGCCCGAGACGCCGTCCCAGACTTGCATCTCCTCGTAGCCTTGCACCCTGTCTCGTCGTATGTGGCTCCATGCGCCGATCTTGTTGAGAAAGTTGGCCGAGGCCGGGGTCAAGGAACTGCAGCGGTTGGAAAAGCGATCGGCAGGCAGCTGCCATGAGCGCAGCTTGCTCAGGTCCTGTGCTTCGACGAGCGCTACGCGTAGGCCGGCCGTGTTGGGGTTCGCCTCTGGAATGACATTGTAATTAGAATCCAATTGTTTTAGCCTCAACTAAGTAGAGAGGTGCGCACTTAATGCAGCGAGGAGACTTAGACCGGCTGGGCCGCCGCCGACGCAGACGACATCGTAGATATCGGGTTGGGATTTGCTGGCGTAAGATCGGACCAACTGCTGTCTTAGCTTTCGACTACAACCCCTACAAATTGTCGGCGCTGACCGCCGTAAATGTCGACTTGAGAATATAAGCGCTTCCATATTACTACTACCCGGTACAGCAGCAATTAAAGGTACTAGATAATTTGGGGTTGAACGTGTTAGGAGGGGGTTGATCTTGCTAGGGCTCCTGAAGATAATCTTGACTAGAGTGCACTGTATCTGCAGCTTTTACTGCTGCAAGTAGCTTGTCGTCATGCGCCGAAGTTTAGCCACCTTTCTAAGCTTGACGTTTGACATGTGAGAGGTAACTACAATAATACTTGGCATTCTAGTGTTTTGCAAATTAATATAACTACTGCATATATGATGCACAGATATAAGCGCCTAATTTTCTAGAAATAAGTATGAGTTTCTTATCTGAGGGAGAAAATTACTGTTAATAAACCCGCGACCACGTTCCCCCTTGGACAGTCTATGTACCTATATATATCCGAGTCTCGGGCTAAATAACGTTCATCGACTAACATACTGAAGCGCTAATAACCAGGTACCTAGTACATAAATATATCACAATGATAAGAGCCTTTTCATTTCTTCTCGTGATGACCCTTTGATACTAATATCCGTCTCTGCCGAACCTCGACTGGTGTCGATCACTGTCTCGTAGGAGAGAGGCTGGAAGACGCCGAGGCAAACTCTTCATGGCCATTGCCATTGTCGGCAGTCTTGTCAGCCGGCTTCTCCCCTATGGCACCAGACATGGTAGTAGAATCCTCACCTTGTTGATGATGATTTTGCGGGGTTCTACCGCCGGTGCTACTAGTAGTCTCCGTCACTCCATCGCCGCCGCCGACCGATACCATGGATACTGAGGAGACGTCCTTGGTCATGTTGTTCTTTTCCCAGCTTTTTAAGTCGTCCTCCGCATCGTTGAGCACTTGTCGAGCAGCACTTCCATTCTCGTACAGTCTACGCGGATCGCCTGGTGTCATCGGTGAATCGTCGAGAAGATCAATTAGACGTTGTCCGTGCTTGGCGAGGATGATTTGCTTCTCGGCACGTTCTATGACGGCCGCGAACTCTGCTTCGTAGGCTTCTTTCAGCTTCTTACGAGTCTACCACATTGAACAGGGTCAGCATGCTTGTGCTTCTCTAGTTACAGTATCCACAACATGGGGTTGTCAAAAGAAAAAAAGAGAGATGCTCACAATATTTGTCAGCTGCGCCTCAGCCACCAGGTTTTCCGCTTCGGCCCTCACCAGCTCCTGCTCGAGGATGACGAGCTTCGTGCTCTGGGGCTCCTTGACCTTGAGCTTCTGGATCTCGTCGGTGATCTTGCTCTTGCCGTCCCGACTCGGCTGAACGCTCTTTTCGGTGTTACGAATGGTCTTTAGAATCCCGCGCGCGTCGTCGAGGTTGTGGGCATAGATCTCCTCCTGTGCCCCCAGCTCGCTGAGGATGACGCCGACCTTGTCACTGATATCGGATACGGCCTCATCCTGCGTCTGCTCGCCCCATTCTGACAGCTCTCGGGCGATGGTCTCACGCTCCTTGCCCGCTGCTTCGTGGGCCGAGATGAGGTTATTGGTCGATTTAATCAGGCGGTACAGTCTGCGGGAGAGTTCCGGCTGTATCGAACCCCGGAGCGAGGCGAATGAGAACCCTTTACGATGCGTAGGCGACGATGAATTATTACTGCCCTTTCCCGAGCGGATAGAGAGTGATCGATTCCTAGTCGAAGTCAGCTGCTTCGTCCATGTTCGCTCGGCCGAAGACTTGTTCGTGGAAGGTACAAGTTTGCTGAACTCAGCGAGGACCGGCCGTATGACTTTTGCTGTGGCGTGAGAGGAGCCAGAGGCGATCGAGACGCGTTTCGCTCCAGCTCTGCCACCCCCTTGGAATCTGGTCTGAAGAAGTAGTCCATTGAGGTGACCTACATGGTATCTTGAAAAGTTTCGAGCAAATCAGCGGAGATTTAACCTAAGAACTCCTAGACTTCCTTCATAAAGTGGCACTGTTGCTTTGTTATCAGTATCTAGTTGACTCTTCCTTCCTTGCGTCGATTATAGTGACTTTTGTGGTAGTTGTTACATCTACCCCTACGGAAGTGTCTACTATTACGCTTGAAATTCAAAGAAATCACAGCCGCTGATTATCATAGGGTAGGTACAAAGTTGGATATGGGATATGAGGAAACATCTCTGCTCACTTACATATTAAACTTAAAGTTTGTGTGGATATTCGTAGAAATAAACTAAAGGGTAGATCACGAAATAAGAGACAAGGATAAAATTGCCAAATGAACGTGAGCAGTAGGTCTAACCTTAGAGACTTTGATAAATATAAATTGTTGTCACTTCACGGTTTGGTGATAATTCACTACGCATAGGTTCAAACTCGAGAGACGAAGAATTATTTATTATTCATTCAACTGTTTGTCTACATACGTCATGGCCGCGTCTTTACAGAAGCGTCTATGAAAGAATAAGTCAAGGTCTCTAGTGGGAAAAAGAAGGCACATGAGCGAGCACCCAAAGGCGCGCGCCAGGTGGAAGAAAGCCTAATAGGTGAGATCATGTCATTGATGTCATGAGGGGGCTCTATCGAATTAGATGGTAGACTGTACAGTATGTCTTATGGAGCCCCAAGACCCTTGCAGCTCCCCACATCTTGTGAGCTTATGTAACAGATCTAGACCACACCAAATACCCCTATGACGAAAGTCATCCAACCCACCCCAAGACAGCGACAAAGATGAGGCCCATCCTCTATGGTCCAAAACGCCTCCAAACCCTGTTAACGGGAGATATCATATAAAAAGTAAAGTGTTAAATATGCAGAAATTAAACATTAGATATTTTCGCTGGGGGGGGGGGAACGGGCTCTGTGGCCGTGGGGTCGTTCACAGAGCGTATTACAGCGTCTCGTACTCGTGTATGTATGGTGAAAGATCCTGAAGGGGAAAGACCAATGACGTAAGCGGTAGCTGACACAACACCCTCTTCAACTATTTACCAGAGCCATTCTATTAGTTAGGTAGTATTGCATCAGGCAACCAGTCTTTATCTATTGCGCCGCAAGCAAAGATTGAAGCCCTAACGATATCTCGTCTGGCTTGTATGTTCGTACACGACCGGTCCGCTGTGTCGATAACTGTTGGCGCTTACCCGCGGATAACTGACGTGTACCGGAGTCGAGGCCCTGGGATGGGCGTGGTGATGATGCCCATGATGATGGCCACCGTGGTGATGATGGTGACCATGGTGGTGCTGGCGCACGGGAATATGCTCCTCGAAATGGTAGTACTTGCGTGGTTCTCCGCTAAAACACATCTTGGTCGTCGGTTCCCTGTGCTCGTAGTACCGTCTGGTTGTGGTTGTTGTGAAGGGCATGTGGATTGATGAGAGCTTGGTCTGGTCTTAGTGTTTATGTGCAACCCCGGAATAATCTTATGATACTAGTTCTGTGACGAATGAAGTTGGGTTGGTAGAATCAGGTTATATAGACCCGGCACCCTCAGTTTATGAGCTTAGGGTGTGATCTTAATGCGATACCTGACTATTGAACAGAATCAATTTTAGAAACTATTCGAAATCCTGGCAGTGGATGGGAAATCCTCAAGATGTTTATATATAATCTGTATATACGTATAATATCCAGGGATCCTCTTGTTCGGTCGACTATATCGGTCAGCCGATCAAGGCATGGCGGTAGGGTGATGTGGGAAAGGACCCCTACACAGTACACAGCGTGACGCTTTGTCCATAGACCCGTCTTATGTAAGTCGAGATCACCAACGTCAAATTTCCTGGAATCCATTACATAGATTAGCGAATTGAAGTCAAGTCGATCAAAGCCCCAAGCACAGCCTCCGACATCTAACACCCCTCCATCCTCTAACCTAGCCTAATCAACTGGGCGTGGTAGTACCACTTAATGTTCTTAGCATAGGTAGGTCCTACATAGGAACAGGTAGGCAGATCATGGGTATACGAGACGCAATGTGACCAAGCCAAGCATCGAAATCCACCAATGCAGTTTTGACTTGGCTGGTAGGGTGACGCTTATCGTTCAACTTGGCTGTTCTTGGCTATTAACTGTGCTCAGATATTCATCAGTGTGTAATCTTCACCACAGCCTCATCCTAAAGATTGTTGTGTGGTAGCTCGCTGCGCAATTAATATAGTTACATTGTTTTATGTAGATAGTCGTACAATAGCGTCAGCATGCATGCCCCGCACTTGGAAACAAGGGCTAAGGAGGACGTGGTATTTTCCAGAACTAATACAACGCCTCGGGCGCGAAAGAATTCGCGTTTCTACATATACTAACCTAACCTAGCTTTCTCTGCTGGTTATACAGTGGACATGCCTGAGCGAGGCTACCGTTGTAGAACAAAGACTAAGCGCGAAGCGTCGATATTTAAATTCTCATTATAGAGCAGCAACATGGTTATGCGCATAGTAGACCAATACACGGGCGATGTGATGATTTAGGCTTCAGGGCTTAAACTTAGGCCCAGGCGCTCTAGCTTCGCCGGTGATATCTGGCAGCTGTTGCATCCACGCGGCGACTCACCGGTAGCAGCCAACGCGACAACACCTAGCCGAAGTTAGGCAAATTGTCGATCTACCCAAGTCATATTCGATCGCTCTTTGCTCAGCAAATCTGTAGTTGCGACTCCGCATACGCTCAACTTTTTGTGTATCATTGGCCCTTTTTCATATTCCTACAAAAATGTCTAGAAATCTTTGCTGTTCGTTTACAACCACATCGACTTTATTTCGTCGAGAAGCTCACATTCAATTTTGAGAGCAGCCAGATGCCCACGAATACCGTCATTGTGCTCGTGAAGATGACAAACGGCTTGCGCAAAGCTGCTGCGGTCGAGTAATCGTAGGATACGATCAGCTCGCGGTCACGCAGTTCGTCAACCAAATTTTGCGCCTTTATGCTAAGGACAGTTCGGCCGACGGTGTCTAGGTAGGTCTTGACGATGTCGACACTGTGCTCGGTAATCGAAGACTCAGGCGCTGTGGTATAGAACTGTACGTTTCTACTTCAACGTCAGTACGGTCTACCGACTCCATGTTTAGCTGTTCCGGAACTTACTCTGCGCCCTCAGGCAGGACCACGCGGACATTAACATGCTCGTACTCAACGCCCTCTGCTTGCTTAGGGCCCTCAATTAGGGGCACTTTCAGCAAGTATTTGCCGTTAACGGTCTTCAAGTAGTCACCCGAATCGGCGTTCCAGCCAACTGTAAATGGATACTTCCAACCACCAAAGATAGGATATCGGGGTTTGAGTTCGAGAATGGCCTCGCGCTTGTTAGCACGAAAGCGGGATGTTGACACGTTGCCAATAACATCGGTGAAATACGCATCCTTGCTTCCTGCGCCAAGCACGAACTTCATCTCTTTGAGGGCGAAAGTCTGGGGGTTGAAATACTGAGATTGGGCCCACTTGACTCGGCTGAACTGGGCTGAGAGGTTGGCGCCGTGATGGAAAAGCGTGTATCGCTCTTCAAATGCGACGTTTCCTCCCCAATGACTGACTTCAATGTCGCGATCAAGCTCGGAGATGTGGGTGACGGGCTTGTTAAACTCGTATCGCACCTTGACGGGCGAACTTGCGCCAGCAGGTACCTCGTTGAAGGGGCCATAAGTGAGCTTGGACCCTTGTTTGACAGGAAACTCCTTCGTATCACCATTTCCAGGGATCTTGGTGTAGTCAGGCGCGTCCGAAGAAGGTAGCTTGACCTCGGTCTTCTGCTTCTGTGTAGGATATGCAGATTGACAATAGGCAGAAAAGGCGTAGGTCAAGTATTGCTTATCCGTCTGGTCGACTAATGCTGGAAGAGGCTTCAGGACGTTTAAATAATAGAAAGTAATGCCGAGAGCTTGCTGGTCTTCGGATTTTAGATGAGCCGGTAATTTAATTCGGTAGAACTGGGTATCACTATCGAGTGAGGGCGCCTTGTTAGCGGAAGTGCTGCTTTATGACGTGATATCTCGTAACCATAGCTTGCCTTGATCTATCCAACTTGACTGCCTCCACAGCGAAGCCGCCTAATTCAGGCTTCTTCCTGTCCTTGACCTCGACGCCGCCAACCCTCTCCATCTGTTCGCTCGTGAAGGGTAGGAAGTATTCATCTTGGGGTGCCGGAGACACATTCTTAATAAGAACATTTATCGACTCTTTCACATAATTCTTTTCTAAAGAGATTATGTGGACTAAGTTGGCATTCTCGAAGACCTGCGGGGGCTGCAAGGTGGGTTGTTGCGTGATCTTAGACGAGCTTGATCCAGCGACAGTGGATTTCCCAGAAGCTGCGGAAAGTAAGGAGAGACACGCAGCCGCGACGGCGGTGAACTTCATGATGAAGGGGTACCAATTAGAGTGCTCATCAATTGAACAGCTCCGTGGTTGCGATTGCGATTGCGATCGGTGGTTGACACGAAGCGAAAAAAAATCAAGATTTCGGGCAAGTAGTAGGTGGTGGCCCTCTGTTTAGTTGATGTCGGCTTGGCCTTTGAAGCCAGCTTACAACTCTAATCAGATGTTACAGCTTACGTTGCTAAAACCACCACTGCACCAATCGAGACAGACGTAAAGTGGGGTTATTCAGGTACCAAGCATGGCGACACAATCTTAGGTAAGGTACCTTGGGATTAGCTCTAGCTTCTATCGGGGCTGTGGAAACATTTGTTACATAAAGTACCGTCCCCAAATGGGCGAGCTGCTGAAGGTACCTTAACAACGCACCTGGTACAGGATAGGTACAGGTGCTGTACAGGTGCTGTACAGGTATGTAAAGGTATTTTAAGCTAAAGATGGTCCAGCCCAAATACAGCTAGGCACTCTCTATCCCCAAGGGGCGCCTTTTTAAAGCCACTCATCCTTGTCAAATGCGATCCAAAAGTCAATTAAGCTCGGATCTTCCTTGGCTGGCATCTCTAATTCACTATTCCAGTGTACAGTAAATACAGTACGAATCAAAGGCGTGCGCTCTCTCAGTTTGACTAAGAATATCTCTAAAATAAACCGCAATGTCCGATTCGGAGAATGGATCGCAATCTAAAAGCAAAAAGTTTAAATCATTTCTGTAAGGACTACCTTTGGCGTCGAAGCAACCTTGTAATGCGACTCGACCCGACCAGAAGGGGTGTCTAACAGCTGTGACAGGAAAGCGGGGCTTTCCAAGGGCATCTCTAAGGGAAAAGACGAACTCCTCAAGGGAAAGCTTCATGTTGAACATACTCTGGGCCTGTGAGTGATACGTAGATCTTCTAGTTTTGAGAATGGAAATATTAAATGTCTTTTTAAAGGGGACACCAGCCCAATGCGATCCCCCCGGCCAGCCCCGCCTTGACCCGGGAGCATCGCACGGTAGCCATCGGCTGGCATCCCGTCCCGGGCGGGAGCTGGCTCGCTCAGACAGCGCTCGGCCAGCTTATCTCGAAGAAGATCAATAATTATCCGGATCCAACCCAGCACTGGGCTATATTGGTCGGCGACTACTGTCATCAGCTTTGGATGGTTTGTCGCAGTCCCCGCAATGCCTCATGTATCTATCTCGGCTGTTACTTACGTGTTGTTCATAGGATGAGGATCTTGATATCATCTATATTAACGGGAAAAGATCAGAGAGTGAATGGACCACGTACGAGGTGGGCAAGACCAGGCTTAACGATGAGGCGTTGAGACAGGCTGGTAGGTGCCGTTTTGCTACTTCCCCGGTAGAGTTGTGCTGTCCCAGAACTTGCAAGATTTAACAGAGCCTTCTTTTCGCGTACAGGTGAAATGACCATCTATAATATGAGAGCAAAACGAAAGGCTTATAATCTCATCTCCAACAATTGTCAAAATTTTGCTTTGAATATGCTAGATGCCATACAGGTTGCGAAGCACAAGGAGTTCGGCACAACTCTGGCGATCTATCAGAGAGCGACAGGCAAGGGAAGCGTTAGCCAGCTGTTCCTAGAGAAGTTACCTGAGGCTGAGGCAGAGGAAGAAGAAGACCAAAGACCTCCCGAGGAAGTTCTTCAGAATGCCTTTCAGGTTATGGACGAGCATACCACAAAGCTGGACACTCACCACTCGTTTCAGTAGCGGCTACCCAGACTGGCCGCAGCTTACTCTTCAAGAGCCTGTCACGATCTTGTTGATATGCAAGGATCTCCTCGCAGAGGAGCCTGTCGGTCGATGTAGGTCACAGAATGTTTGCGAAGCCTTCAAAGACCCATATTGCATGTGTTTGACGTTTACCATTTGGCATTGTGAGGAGTCGTTTTGGGCACCCACACCCATAGAATGATTGTCTAATCAGAACAAGGAGCATCGTGCTCACCCGCACTACTTGAACTGTAAACATTTTGATATGTGTTACGGTTATGCGTGTGATAGAGTGACTGACTGATCTATACTGGGAATGCTACCAACGCACTAGTCTAGCTACCAGCCGCTGTCATGGCTCGACTCCAAAAAAGCGGCCCTTCTGTTGAGATGTAATAAGTCAAACTCGGAAGAGTGCAAGCTCATGTGAGACTATCAAGCCGCCGCCCAGTACACCGCTGTTTACTTGAATTATACATTGGCATCCCAACCACCTGGCAGATTACTTCTTGGTCCTCGTTGTCGCACGGTCTGGATAATTCAACTGTTTGGTTATGGTGCCAAATGACTTTTAAGCATGCCTTTAAGGGTATTTATTTGATTGAAACTTAAAACTTCAAAGTTACCTGGCCGATGAGCGTAGGCGTGTATCTAGAATGCTTATTCAACAGAGCGATGCTGCGGCATCCTATTATCTAACCGTTTACGACTTATTACTACATAGTATGCCTGCGCAACGGGGAAAGACGGGTACAGTATACCAGTTCCAGGATTCGCCTGGTGCGTACTGTAAGTACGGTACCTACCTACATTACATGTGGGTAGTGTGTGCGATCTAGACACCTCTTGGTGTTCGAAAGTAAACTCAATTGAGGCATTTTTGTGGATTTTGACAGCGAATCAACTTACCTTACTCTACCATTCCGGTAAGCTTGATGTAGGATGGCCCATAGAGGGGCAGGATGAGGTTCAATGAACTTTCAAGGTATGTGAGCTACGGACCGGAGGCGTGGAGCTCCAGTTGTGCCCCTCATCAGCTTCGAGCAACCACCGAAAAGCTTCGTCACTGTTGGATTACCTACAAAACCGGCATCATTTGTCGTCGTTCCTTCCTCTCCTGCGTTCGCACCACATCGCTCTCCCCTCTTACATCAGTGTATCATTGGATTTGGAACAAGCCGGAGTCGGCAACGGTCGCCACTGCCTAACCACAAGCCTTCTTGATCATTAAACGCCAACCAACCCAACATCTGCTATCGAATAACCAATCTACTTATACTGTTATATAGGCGTAAACCATTAAGTTAGTCAGACATGCATCTACGCCTTTTGATCTGTTGTATTTCTGTTACACTGCGTTATTAGTGTACCTAACGCAAACACGAAATCTGGACTATAGCTGACCGTCTTACCAGCCTGATCTGCTTGAAAGTCACCTAATAACCTCTCCCAAGCTTCGTCATAATGGTTGGCACAGGACCTAAGAAGCCGCCTTCTCGCAAGGGTATGTGTGATAATTGATATTCCATTGACCCTATCAGCTTCGACCAGTGCAAACATCGGATTGGGGGTTACACACTCCCCCAACGCTCCCACCACTCGGTGCTTACCAACTGTCTGGGCGTAGTCGCCTGTGGGATGTACAGAAGAGCAGTACATGTCATTTACCGTGGGAGCGGCTGAACACCTTTCCTTGCCTTACTATCGACGAGATACTTTGACCCTCTTTCCGTCTATTACCCTGTTTTTGCGGAATTCCTCTTCAAATATCACATCACACCTATCTACAGAATACGCCGTCTGTGGTTTTTACGTTCGGAATGGAAGTCTCATCCAATGTCCCGTCAGCCTCAGGTAGGATCCCTCGAATTACGATGCACTTTTAACCAGTACCTTCCTCTACCCACGAAGATAATACGCTGCCTACATACCCGCTCCAGAAAAGCGACCTACCTATCCGGTAGAAAGCGCCTACATCATCCTTCCTTTTACTGCACCCTTGCTTGCAATCAAGTACTATCATTCCATTCCATACTCTACGTAGTTTCTAACGCAGCTTGAGAAATGTTCTTTATTTGCTGTGCCGGGCCCTTATTGAATATGGCACATCGCGCCGGCAGCGCTGGAGCGGAGAAAGGCATCAAGCCTCTCATTAATCCTACCATCATCGTATGGATGAGACGGATTGCAGAACCGGCTTTGTTACATTTACATATTCTTTCGAACTACTTGCTGATCATCTGTCGTTCTATAGGGTCTATGGCTGATGTGCTGAAAGATCTTCTGGGCGAGATTAAGATCCTAGAAGAGGCATTCACCGTAGATACGGCGAAGCTCAAGCAAATCACGAAGCACTTCGTTTCTGAGCTGGAGAAAGGTTCGTGATAATCTATGATTTACTCGAATCAAGATGACTAATAACTCAATGCAGGTCTGAGTGTTGAGGGAGGCAGCATCGTAAGTCCATACGACCCTTTTCTTTGGATTTGGTAGAACTAACAAGGGATTGCTAGCCCATGAATCCCACGTGGGTTATGGACTTCCCCGACGGATATGAAACTGGCAAATTTCTTGCTCTAGACATGGGCGGTACCAACCTGCGTGTCTGTGAGATCACTTTGACCGAGAATAAATCCGAGTTCGACATCATCCAGTCCAAATATCGCATGCCTGAGGAGCTTAAGACTGGCCATTCGGACGAGCTTTGGGAGTATATAGCTGATTGCTTGCAGCAATTCGTTGCGACACATCTGGACGAAAAGCACACAAGCCAAGGCAAGATTCCCCTCGGTTTCACATTCTCATACCCTGCAACACAGAATTACATCGACGAAGGCGTTCTCCAGCGATGGACCAAGGGATTTGACATTGAAGGTGTGGAGGGAAAGAACGTTGTACCTATGCTCGAAGCCGCTCTTGAGCGACGTGTAAGTGCATCCGTATATACATGGCCCTGTTTGTGAGACTGACGGGTGATTAGGGCGTTCCTATTGTGGTCTCTGCGCTGGTGAATGATACGACAGGAACGTTGATTGCCTCGGCCTATACTGATACGAAGATGAAGATCGGTTGTATCTTCGGCACTGGTTGCAACGCTGCATACATGGAGGACTGCGGCTCCATCCCCAAACTAGCCCACATGAACTTGCCGCCTGATCTGCCCATGGCCATCAACTGCGAATGGGGTGCCTTTGACAATGAGCACAAGGTGCTCCCTCGCACCAAGTACGACATTATCATTGACAAGGAGTCTCCGCGGCCGGGCCAGCAAGCCTTCGAGAAGTGCATTGCCGGTTTGTACCTGGGTGAAATCTTCCGCTTGGTCTTGGTGGACCTCCACGACAACAAGGATGTTCACATCTTCGAGGGCCAGGACATCAAACAGTTGCGGAAGCCGTACACGCTTGATTCGTCTTTCTTATCTGCGATTGAAGAGTTGGTCTTTTCCTACGTTCTCATTGATCTGAAGTACTGTTATACTAATAATATCCAGGGACCCTTTTGAGAACTTGCAGGAGACTGCAGACCTGTTCAAGGAGAAGCTCCAACTGACCTGCACGCGACCCGAGCTGGAGCTCATCCGCCGAACTGCCGAGTTGGTCGGAACCCGCGCTGCCCGCCTATCTGCCTGCGGTGTCGCTGCTATCTGTACCAAGAAGAATCTGCAGCCTTGCCACGTCGGCGCTGACGGTTCCGTCTTCAACAAGTACCCCCACTTCAAAGCCCGAGGTGCCCAAGCTCTACGGGAGATTCTTGACTGGCCGGAGAAGTCCGACCCCCAGGAGGAAGACCCCGTAGAGATTCTGGCTGCCGAGGACGGAAGTGGTGTCGGTGCTGCTTTGATCGCTGCCCTGACGCTCAAGCGAGTCGCTAAAGGCAACCTTGCCGGTATTCTACACCCAGAGAATTTCAAATAAATGGAATTAGAGTGCAAGGCGTATACAGGAACCAGGCGTTTCTTCAAACGCATATCAAGATGTATCCAGATAGACTAGGATAGACTTAGAGATGGCGCTGGAGGCAAGGTCACAATTGAGCACAAGCATTGAGCACGACTGCGTATCGTCTTGCCTGAAACGTACCTTAATAGCCCATTGGTTTAATTATAGGAAGGAGGTATTCTGGTGTTTGTTAGTACTAAAATTTCGCAAAAGTATCTCACAGAAACAGGGCTTATCAAAAACTTACGGTCCAGAGTCCAGTACCGCCGTATAACACCCTGCCATTCGCCCTCGCCTTCCTTCTCAAGGCCTTTCATGTTCACGGAGATGGTCACATACTGAAGGTCCAGCCCCGCGTCGGCCAGATGCATTTCAACAACCCTGGCGTAGACATCGTAGCAGACCTTTCGATCGGCACCCAGACCGTTGAAGAAGCTAAATACGCCGCCCTCGTCTAGCAATGCCGAGACATACTCGGTGAAGAACAGGCGTAGCTGGCTATAATCCTCGCCAAAGGTGTCGAAGTAGATGGCATCGTACAGCTCGCCCTTCTCCATCAAGGCGGGCACGACGTCCTGCCACTTCCCGGCGTGGACCTTGTACGCGGCCTCCTCAGGTCCGCTCGCCTCCCACTCTTTACCGAACTTGCAGTCCGGGCTCGTCTCAATGTGCTTCAGTACCTCCGGATGCGCCTCGATGATGTGGTGGCGCGAGGGCGCTGTCTCCTGGAACATGGTGTCGATGATGCCCATGCCGAAGCCGATGTTCAGGATCCGCTTCCCGTTTCTCGAAGGTTGATTGGGTGGTAGTAAAGCGTTGACGGACTTGCGCATGATCTCCGTTTCCCATGCCATCATGACGCCGTTCTGCGCGTCATCGACGAGCTTGCCATCGCTGTATGTCACTTTCGAGCGCAGGTAGCCGTCGCTCGTCACTGTCGTCGTGACATTGGTACGGGGCGAGAATGCGCGGTCCGGGTCCGATTCAAGGATGACATCTTCGGGAGCGTCCAACACCTCTGTATCCTTCTCAGCTGCATCATCGCCCTCTTTGTCTGCCGCCTCGTCCTTGTTGTCGTCCTCATCTTCGGTGTCAGATTCGAGGGCCTCGTAGCCGTCCAACAGCCCAAATAGCAACTCGGCGCGGATCCCGGCCTCCACACACAAAGAGTAGAGCTCCGTCTGTCTTAACCTAGCCGCCACGCACCCCGGCGTCTCGTTGTTGCTGTCGACGTCGTTCCAGATGGCGCCGCTGAGGAATAGCTCGTTGGCTACGGCCTTGGAGGCCTCGATGTCTATGCCTTTGGTATTATCGGCATCGGCACAGTCATTGCGTGAACCGCACGATCGGATGGCAGCATGGAGGGGCGTTTCGCCAGTCGTCGGTTCTTGCACGCTGGCACGTCCGGGGACGGCGAGGAGAGGTTTGAGCTTGACTAAGTCGTGGTTCCAGGCATGTCGAAGAATTTCTGAGATCGTATCTGGACAGGATTTTGGGATCCGCGTCTCAAATGTGTCGTCGGGCATCGTGACTTATTACTTCGTTCTGTAATCGTACCAATATTTACTATTTGCTACCGTTTTATCCTGACGCGGGGCATGCTATACTGGCTGGATAGCTAGCTGTGCGCGGGGTTGATTTTCCCACTACAGGGGGGGAAAATTCATAGATTGGTTGTAGCTAGGTGTACCGGGTAACTTCGCTTAGGACGGGGTGAACCATACTGTATTAACAATAGCAAGGGGGAATCGGCACTGTCAGGATTGAACATGAGATCTTATGGATAATTGGGTTGAGATCGGCAAACTGATTTGGAGAGTTTGGGCGGAGTTTGGGACAGGATAGCTGCTATCTACGTAGTACAAGTTCGAGATTGCTTGTCCATAGCGCTAATGCTGCAGGCATTCAACAGGCTTGTTCCACGTGCATGAGCCATTGGCCAATTAGCCAGTAGTCTTCTCAGCACATCCAATGGAATGCTTCGGTGGCGGGGCAAGTGACACCATGATTGATAGCTAGGGTAGCAAAACGGTAGAAGCTGTGGTACGCGATGCAATGCTACGAAACGAAGGGCTCTATGTTCCAGTTGGTTTGGTCTTTTCATACGTGATCTTGACAACATGAGTATGTCTTTTTCTACCCCAACTACCTACTGTATATACAAGTAACGAATATCAAGTCTGTTGTGTTACCTCGGGAGTTTTATCACACTATTTCTGCTGTGCTTTGACTTGGACTATTTTGGCGTAACTGGCGGCTGTTGTCCTCACCGTCAATTGCTCCGAAATTGCTCCCCAGTGCAGCTTTGCTTTTCGTGTTCGTGCTACCAATGAGTAAACCCACCAAATGCCTACCTAGACTGACTTCCTCCAACTATTTAGGCCATTGGAGGATATACCTGACGTCTCGGCAATCGCTCTGTAACACGAAACCCCCAATCAAAACAAGAAGTGGCGCGGCCACCGCAGCTACGACGCCATGAAGTTCGGTCAGCAACTGCGCTCTAGTATCATTCGAGAGTATCAATGGTACTATATCGACTACGATTTACTCAAGGCCGAGCTCAAATCGGCATCTGGGCCTCCAATCCCAACAGAAGAGGATGATAACGAAGCCGGTCCGTCGAACACCTCTAACGGAAAGAAAACTGCAGCGACATCCAAACAGAAGAACAGGTGGACCGAGGAGGATGAGCAGAAGTTCATCGGCAAGCTTTACGCTGAGCTGGACAAGGTCTATACGAAGACAAAGGTGAAAGAATCCGAAATACAACGCCGTATAGCCGTCAGCGAGCGAGAGGTTAGGGAGGTCGTCTCGAAGGCGACTGAACGTGGCCTGAATGAGCAAGGCCCCCCCGAGGAAGACTTCATACTGCTTGAAGGAGACTTAAGTGACATCATCGCCGATGTCCACGACCTTGCCAAATACGTCCAGCTTAACTACACAGGTTTTTATAAGATAATCAAAAAGCACGATGTTTGTGCACCTTGTTTATCTACCAAGCCAGTTAGGAAGTCTAAACTGACACTCGTTATAGAAAATAACGTCTTGGTACCTACGACCATCCTTCGATGCCGCACTAAAGAAGAAACCGTTTTACAACGAAGACTTCGACGCAGAAGTGGTAAAACTTTCAAATTTATACAACAACGTCCGGACAAGGGGGAACCCGGTGAAGGGCGATAGCGCAGCTGGTGGGAGTCAGGGTAGCTTCGTTCGCCAGACAACGAAATATTGGGTACACCCGGATAACGTCACCGAGCTCAAGCTCATCATCCTGAAACATCTTCCGGTTCTGGTTTTCAACGCGAGCAAAGAGTTCGAGCCTGCTGATTCGGCTATTACTTCAATTTACTACGATAATCCCGACAGGTGGGACTTATACGAAGGCCGACTCAAAAAGACAGAGGGCGCAGAGGCTATTCGTCTCAGGTGGTATGGCGGTATGCAAAACGATACCATCTTCGTTGAGCGCAAGACACATCGCGAAGACTGGACGGGAGAAAAGTCTGTCAAGGCTCGATTTTCAATGAAGGAAAAGAACGTGAATGCTTACATGAGAGGCGACCTTTTACCGGCGGCGCTTTTCGAAAAGGCTCGTAAAGATGGGAAGAAGTCCGAGAAGGCCATCGCTGAGGACGAGAGCCTAGCCAGAGAGATCCAGTACTCAGTTTTGGAAAATGGCTACCAGCCCGTCTGTCGGTCTTTCTATAACCGAACTGCTTTCCAGTTGCCGGCCGATGCCCGAGTACGGATATCCCTCGACACAGAGTTGACAATGATACGCGAAGACAATTTGGACGGTGCCAGGCGCTCTGGCGACAATTGGAGACGGATGGATATTGGCATAGACTGGCCTTTCTCTCAACTACCACCGAAGGACATCGTACGATTTCCTTACGCGGTTCTCGAGGTGAAACTCCAGACCCAGCATGGCCAAGAGCCTCCAGAGTGGGTTCGCCAGCTCATTTCAAGTCACCTTGTTGAAGCTGTGCCGAAGTTCTCCAAATTCATCCATGGCACAGCGTCTCTTTTCCCTGACCGCATCAACCTTCTTCCTTACTGGATGCCACAAATGGACGTTGATATTCGCAAACCGCCTTCGCATAACTTCGGCATCCAACGACTGGGCCTTTCGCAGAGCGGCACCACATCTGATGACGAAGACGATATCGACTCGGATGTTGAAGACACCCATGTGGCATCAAACCCTTCCAACGGTCAGAATAACGTATCACGCGGTCCACAGGCGTCAGCGCTCGGCGATGTGGAGGATCAAACCAGTACAGATATTACGCTTAGCGCTGACTATCCGCTCTACGAATCTGACGACGAGTCTGATGAAGAAGACCGGATAGAAGAAGCTAGACGGATAGGCGGATGGACTTATTTCTCGACGATAGCACGGAGCTATGCCCTCGCAGCAGAACGTGGAGTCTTGCGGGTACTCAAGGCCATTGTACCTAAACCCAGGGCGACGACAGTACCCCGCAGCAATCGTAGCCAGATGTTCTTCGGCGATAGGGACATACAGACAGTCAAGTTCAAAGCGCCAAAGGGCAAGAAAATCTACGTACCAGTGAGAGTCGAACCTAAAGTCTACTTTGCCGCAGAGAGGACATTCCTCGGATGGGTGAGCATCACTTTCTCTTTTTCATGTCGAACGGTGAAACAGGCAGTCAACTAACGTCCCTCATAGCTCGAGTTTTCTATCTATGTTGGCGCGATTGCTTCTACATTGCTCAATTTTGGTGAGAAACCCAGTGCTTTGTCCTTTGTGGCGACTGGTGCCTTTACTCTTGTAGCAATTTTCTCGCTTTGCTACTCGGTAGGTGTCTATCTGTACCGAAGCAAAGGCATCCGAGAGCGAAAGGTGATCAGGTATTATGATAGGATAGGACCGACGGCCCTGTGCGCTGCATTGTTGGTTGGCGTTGTGTTGAACTTTGTATTCGAAGGCAAGGAGAGAAGCCTCTGGTGAGTACGCTGGTAAGCATTCGCTACCACCGGGGCGAGAGTTAGGAGCGGGGACGAGCTGCTGTGCTTGTCACCATGTATTACCAACATAATTATGTATCTGAGGAGATGAACTAGTAGTTGGAAATCCAATGGCTATTGCTATACTTGTGGTTTCATAGGTATATAGTCTCGCGGAACTCTTATGCATTGCGCTGTAATTCGTTATTTTTTAGGCATAGGTCGTCTCATGACACGGAACGTTGCTGGAATCGTGCGACTTGAGCTGCATAATACAGATTCCTCATGATCTACCTTTCTACCAACGAGCAATGGTACCAATGAATTAATGCGCGCAGTTGAGTAGTTAGATGTGCTTCCTCAGCGGGGTTATCCACTTTGGAAGAAAGAAACAACTCGAACGAACGGTTTCTTACCGCTTGTTCCGTCCCGCTAGATTTGCTGCAGCTCTCTAGATGACGTTGCTTGCATCGAGGGACGAAATTGCTAGCTGTACGGGTACGGTTTTGGTGTTACATGTATTGCATGTACATGATCCGATCTACATACAGCATATGTAGTGCCAGTAAGTGAACCGTTCGTATCTCCATTCTTTCCTCGTTACTATATATAGCAGCCCATACTGTTCTATCTGCTGTATGCTACCGATACATGTCAAGTACATATGTGGGTTTATGTACTAGAGTAGATAAGTTTTAATACCTGCTAGGTCAGGGGGATCGGTTAACATTTGTCCAGCACAGTTAATGAATGATTTGCTTCTCTTTGGTCAGCAACTTGAACTACAGTTAGTAGTTAGTACTGTAGTTTGCCAGTCGGTTCAGTTTGTTTTACTTGCCTATTGTCAAAATGTATGTGAGGAATAAAGTGAGTAATAACAATAACGGCCGAAAAGGCTGACAATGACTTGACCTGGCTGCCGTTGTCGTCGGAGCTTTTGTCGGAGCTTTTGTCGGAGCTGTCGGCCGTCGACCCTTCGAAATTCTAGTGGAGGTCTCTCCCACCTGACAGACCGCACACCGTCACGGTGCATGCGCCAGGGCGGGAGACGATCATCAAATTGAGGGATGGTGATATGGATCTCATTACTAATTAGCAGTCCATCTACTCGCAGTTCTCTCCCTTTGGTCCCTCGGTGGAAGCGAGTACATATATATGCGTACCTACGTAGTTCATCACTCTGTTCTATTTGTTCGTATAGGTATACTGGCTCACGTGCTTGTCCTCTACTATCTCCTCTTCCCGTTTAAAATATTTTCGTCAACACTTTTCTTGTTATCCCCTTCGAAGATCATATGCTTGGGTTTTAACTTCAAAGTCTTCATTCTTGTGCACATCCCGTAGTCTGTCTCCCTCTACTGCCCTCTAAATACAGACAGGTAAATCAGCTAACAACTGGCCGTCAACATGATAATTAGTGCCAAATGTGGAGTTCGCAGCCGTTGGGCAGACAGCGGCGTTCTTCAACTCCCTGAATTTCTTGCACCGGCCCCATCTGGACGCTCACCTGGCTCTCGTGCTACCCTACAACGCCATGGCGTACGGGCTGAGGCAGGGGCAGATCCGGATCTCGGTCGGTCTGGAGAATCAGGCGGTCCTGCTGGCGAGGTGTGAAGAGGCGTTGAGCAAAGTGCCAAAAAGGAAAAGACTGTGGGCTAGTTATTAGCTGATCACCAACCTACTTAGTTAGAAATAGAAATATGATCCAGCTTAACGCAGCTCCAACTTGAACAATAGGAGAATGTGAAACTTCGCTTTATTAGCGTTGTATCTTTACATCTGCGGACTCTTTAGATATTAGGCTAGACAAATTGCGGTTTGACTCTAGAAACTGCATTTGTGGATTGCATGTAAAAGGCACCTGGTAGAGGTTGCTAGAGAAGTAGATGGTGTTTTTCTGGTCACTATTGGCTGAGGTCGATGTAGAAAACTTGTTTGAGATGGAGTTTTCGACACAAACATTATCACACATCAGAACTGCAACGCTAAGCTACAACCCCCTCGGCCTCGTATGCAGTCTATAAGTATGGCGTTATGACAAACACCCGGAATTCCTATATCCAGGGGGTGGCCACTCCAACAGGTAGTAGACAGAGAACTTTGTCTATTCTCCATTTCAGCCGGAAGTGTGGCCATTCTAGGAGAATACTACTCCAATTTGAGTCAAAACGTGCCCTACAAGTCTTATATACCTGATTTTCGGATTGAGCCTCCATATGCAAGTAACTCACAAGCCAGTGGCAAGCACGTCGTCTCCTGGCCGTCGAGAGGGTTGAGTGACTGTGCTGCAGCGCTCTCTTGGTATAGAACATGATCAGGCAATCAATACCGCTCTAATTCTGTATCCCCATACCTAGGTCTAGGGGCTCTCAATCGTAACACTAGTAGGTATGTCTATCTACACAACACCGTCCCCCATAGCGTCGACTCTACTAGATGCAACTAATTACTAAGTTACATCAAGGTGTCTGACTACTTATCTATCGTGTAGGTAATGTGAGCAGCTGGGCTAGATACATAGAAGACAAGGCAAACGATTAGGCACCAATAGGTGGATGCGTGATACTCGAGTAGATAGATCACGTTGTTCTTTTTGACCGTGTCATTGGGAAATTCAGTACACTCTGTCGGGACCACTAACGAGGAGTGGGTTTTTTATCTGGCTAAACCGCGCAATTTACATGCAGTTAGACTGTTTTTCCTCTATGTTTGTTACAGTCCCATACATATAAGGCCAGGGCGTCCGACTTTACTACGGCCTACTTCTGCTTGTCTTGTGGTGGTTAACGTTGCAGTTCTAATCCGTGGCAGTGTTCTTCATACCATGATAATAGCCATCATCATAACTGCTCTTACCGGCGTGGAAAAGCTACGATATGCTAAGGAGAGACAGTGTGAGTGCATTTGTCCAGTTACTTTAGTGCTCAATTCTAGGCTGACCTTCAGAATCCGCTTGAGTTTGGGGGGATAGAATGAACTCTATACCTTGCTATCCTATAAATAGGATACACGGAGCATTCCACTTCTCCTCTTTCTTCTATACTCGTTCACTACCGGGTTTGTAATAATAGGTATCTATATTGTATTACTTACAGTATGTAAGAATGGATATGGCTTGCCACAACTTGCAAAGCACTCCCTGTTCCGGATGCATTCATATGAAACTTTCATCTGTCCATCACTATTTGTAATTCGAATATATAATTATAAGTTGGCATAGCATTAACATGACAACTACTCAAGACTTCTTTTAGAATTGCGTGGTACGGTCCTTATGACCATCGTTCTATTAATGTGTTCTTCCAGCACGCTTTATTTTCGTTCTTTCTCTGTTCCTAGCTTTTTATTATTTTTTCTCGAGTCTCAAAGCTGAGACTCTTAGACTCGGCACCAAACAATTATAATAAGGCCATACCTGCCAAAATATCAAATACAATAATGTGCGTCTTTTTAAGCCGTAATTTATACTGCTGGCGGATCCGGACATGGGCTAATATTATTATCGCACGAGGAAGTATATATTCTTCGTAGGCAGAAGCCTCCTGACTTATATGGCGCTGGTTTCATACAGTCCGTGCTGTGTGTCCGTGCTTTCTCCGGGGATATCCTGGAGTGGGACCGCGACGGAACCGTGACAATGTGGTACCCTTGTTCTAAATTATCAAGATTTTTGATTTGGAAAGAGGTCGTTGTTTCCCTGAGCTTGATCGAGAGCAACCGCCTAAGTTGGCACTCTGACTTTACATATACACCTGCTCCAGACTACAATAAGAAGCAGGAGACCTAGGAGCATCACTTAGCACTAATACCTACGCATATTTTTGTATATTACGGACCCGCTGCTGTGTGCGTGACAAGTGTTTGCTTCACCATCAAGTGTAACAGAAGTTCCTAGAAGAACAACCCTACATCAACCTAGATGGTTTTCCTACCTCCCATTGGATGCGAAGATGCGGAGGCCCATGGTGTCCAAATACATCTCTACAGGTGCAGATTCTGCCTAAGCCTTTGATTTTGACTTGTTGTATCTACCAACCTTGGGTAAAAATGGGACGATATATTCATTAAAGTTATACTTCTCCTTGACGTTAAGGGCACCTTCTATGTGTTTAGTAACTTTCCGGTTCCAAAGCTCTGGTACACCAGACACACTAAGCTTGACACAATACCCAACCGACATCCATACGCGAAGAGGTCAGGCACGAATGTTAGAGCAATTCTATGAAACACGATGCTGTTGAAGAGAAGCACAGACCAGGGCAGTGAATAACGCTATGGAAGGATATTTCGCTGATAGAATGAAAAGGGGCGAATCACGAGTCTGCCGATTCAACGAGTCCGGGGTTCAAAATTGAACTTTCACATTTCTACTGACCTTAACTTATGATCACACCAGGGCATACAGCCGTCGGGAATGGGTGGAGTGACGAGGGGATATGAATTTGCTGGGGAAGCTACCAGAGAGGCAAGGATCCACGAGGACTGCTTTTGTATTACCAAGGCATAGATATCCCCTCAATTCTAGTCGTCAGTTTGTGCCACTGTCGGGAGTACTTCAACCTTGATATCTGTAGTCTGGAGTTTGGGTTACACCAATAATGCCTTGGGTCAAACCACCAAGTATTTCCATATCTCAGTTTGGCTGCCATCATGTAGATGAGCCCATTGGCTAGTTTGGGGTCTTCAGCCTTTCAGTCGGGGACTATAATCTGGCTATTTTGTTATTATATACTGCGGCCCATACTCGTGGCGGCGCTTGGGCCCGATAGTGATCACTTTTCTCTTCTACCTGCCTCGGTTTCTGTTTCAGAGTACCACTTATGATACCCATATTCAGGTCGCTATCAAATCACATTGCTACACACAAATTCCACTCATCATCACGCGGATGTGAGATACCTAAGATTTAAGCTCAAGAAGGAAAAAGAGGGGGACAGTGGTTGTGACCCAGCTTTGCGGACTCTCGCGAACTGTGCAGATCTATGAAGGAGCCAACCACTCTAAGCTCAGAAACCTAACTAAGAATCACCACTAAGAATCTGAGTTGGTAACTGCCTACTTGATAGTATCGCCGATAGCAACCATTCACCACAAGGGACTAGCTCCGCGTCACAAGGCAAGGCAGTAACTCACCGGAAGGTAATGTACCTACTACTAACCTCTCACCGGGACCAATAAGTATTGGGTAAAATGTAAGTGACCCCGAAACAAGTGACCGAGGAGTACTTGACTTTTTGCAGCTAACGGAGTTCAAAGCTACGCCGGCCTTCCTTTGGCAAATCCTATTTATCTTTCCCTGGTCAAGCTTCGCGTAGCCTTAGATAACTAGTTTCACGGGGCCATCCCATTTGGACGCCAGGTCTGCCGAATATTACCTGAAGCGCATAAACTATTCTCTACATCAGAGAAACAAACCAAGATCTCCTTCACTACATCCTTAAATTTTCCGGATTTACTCCCTGCCAGGAACTTCTCGCATCGTCAAGTTGCTAGGCATTTCCTTGCCATCTCCCCGAGATAAAATCAGGACCTTGTATACGACTACCCAGCTCTCTTTGCCTCCTACCTCTGGTTTACCTCTAGCTCACCTCTCTCGTCAACATGTGCTTCACCGAGTATCTGGCTTACACATGTGGGCACACTTCGGTGGCCGTCAACCGTCCCTGCCCCATGACGACTAACTTGTACAATAACCCGTGCTGTTCCAACCCGGCGTGCCGCCCTTTCCTAGTCGAGACGGTATGCCATCCGTGTGCCCGGATCCTGCATTCGCGGGGTGTCAACATCGCCGAGTACGAGCACCGCTTCATGCACGAGCGCGGCGCCTGCCAGTGCGAGGTCCAGTTCCCGGCTCTGCTGCATCCACGGCTCATTCACCGGTCCTCGATCGACTCGTCGGCCAACACCTCTAGTTCCGGTTCTGGCTCGGGCCAGAGCGAGAACAATACTGACACTACTAGTAGTGGTACATTGAGCTATGATTATACTGCTAGCGATCCTTCTTCCCACCACGATCATCAGCATAGCCATCACCATCACCAGCATGGCCAACAGGATCACCCGGCCGCCAGTGGCAGTTTCAATGCGGGAAAGGGCAAAGGAAAGTACAAACATCGCAAGGGCAAAGGCAAGGGTAGAGGAGGAAAGGGCAAAGCCAATGCCAATGCTGTCCAGCAATACCATCTTTATATGGCACCGGCACCGATTCCTATTCAAATTATTGGGGAGGAAGGAGCAGGAGAGATGCCGCTCTTCGAGGAACGCCGGGTCGGAGACGAGGTTCAGGTCGCCGTCCGACTGTCCAGCATGTACGCGGCGGAGTGGACCAAGGACCACGCCAAGCTCCATCGGAGCGGCAAGTGCAAGTGTCCCGTGAGCTTCGAACCGTACAAGCCTTTAAATACTGAAGCAATTGAGAGTAAGTAGAGCCGAAAAGACTCGGAAACACAAGTAGATATTCCTCTGACACCAATTATTAGGTTACCCCAACTCACCTGCCGAAGTCGAGGCTGCTGGCCAGAATATTAGTCCCGAGTCGATGACTGTGGCGCCTGCCCAACAAGCGCAAGTGCAAGAAGAGGGTAGTGGTAATTGTGCTACTAGTATCGCCCGATCCTCCACGACGGCTAGCGGTTGTGATTACACCTACAACGCTCGCACCAACAACTCGTACGCACAAACCGGACAGCGTCCCAACAGCGGTGGATCTACTTCTGCTGCTACAGCTCATCACGACGCTTACGGCAATCAAACCCAATACAACAACTACAACCACCACCACCACCACCACCACCACCACCAGCAAATGCAAATCCCGCCTGTTGGCGCAATCGCGCGTCAGCCATTCACTCAAGCGCAGATGTCGCCACTCGACGAGCTATTGGGGGTTGTAGGACCGGGCCTTGTTCCATGCCAGAGCAAAAACAACAATAGCAACAACGATGATAATGATGACGATGATGGCGATGGTGATGCCGACTGTAGTCGTCGTCCAGTCGACGTACAGACGGTGCATTACAGTCTTCCCAAGGACAATGTCCCGATCGTCGGAAACCCTATCGATGTCTCCGTCTCTGCGGCCGGAAACACTGCCACTGCTAACGAGAATGAGATGCAGCTGCCTACGATCGTCGAGTACCCCCAGCCTAAAGAGGTTATTGCGGGGTTTCCCCTAGGCGCAGGTCCGGAGGGGCAGTCCCATGCCGGCGATTTCGAGGATTGCGCTCTCAATCTGCGGAAGCGACGACGGGTCTCTAACGAGTTTTAATTTTCTTACCTTTTTTGCAAAAAAGAGATAATGATCCTTTTCTCAGCTCGATGGTACCTTTTATTGATCTAATCTGATTTCGATATCTGTTGATCTATCGGGCTGCCTATTATCTACGTCGATCCAGAGATGAGAGAAGGGAAGAAAGACAGAAGTTGCTGAAGAAAGAGGGCGCGAGATAAACGACAAAAAAGGAGAAAGAGAAAAAGAGCAAAGCAAACCGACATGATCATTAGCAATGGGGGTCTTGCCCTATCCAAGATGTTATTTTCTTTTTTTTTTTTTCACGACAACAACGACACAACGGACTATGACGAGCAAACGAACCTCTTCACATTATTTCTTACTACCTATTGCCTACATACTTGGCTATTTGCCCAAA
>Ga0247782_1000396_pt1 | contig 33119 bp, 22 predicted proteins | sample UWRJL019104C5_FD_179928 | JGI IMG/M metagenome (GOLD analysis project Ga0247782, IMG submission 179928) | Plant litter microbial communities from Arlington Agricultural Research Station in Wisconsin, United States - UWRJ-L019-104C-5 | ecosystem: Environmental > Terrestrial > Plant litter >...
ATAGACACTGATTTAAAAAAAAAAAAAAAGGAAAATTATTAAGTACTTAGTTATATTTTAGCGTTTAAAACATAATAGCCTATATAGTTTATAGTTATTTAGGTTAGGTTTTTTATAATATATTATAGCACTATTATTACTTTATATAATAAATTAAAAATATAGTTTACTATATAAGTTATATTATATTATTATAATAAATATATTAAAAACTAAATTTATAAAAAGTGTTAGCAGCTATAAAGCTAAGTAGTTTATAAATACTTAATAATAATAAAAAAATAATATTAGCTATTAGCTTTTTTTTGCTTGCTGCTTAAGCTTTTTAACTTTTAATAATATAAGCTTATTTTTAAAAACTAAAGCCTTAGCTTTTGCTTTTAGTTTTTAAAGTTTAATTTTTTTACGCTAGTTATTAAGCTTTTTTAATACAAAACTTTAGCTTTAACTTTATATATTTTATAATATAGTATGCTTATATTATATTAAGTACTTATTAAAATATTATTAAAATTATATTAAAATCTTTATACTTAGTAAAAAATAAGCTTAATAATTTTTTTAGTATTTAGTAATAACTTAAAGTAAATAATTTTCTTAGTGTTTAAAAATAACTTAAAAAAAGCAAATTTTTTAACATTGCTTAATGCTGCTGCTTAGGTAGCAAAATAATTGTAGTACTTAATAAAAGCTTAAGCATATTTTGCGTTATACTTTTAAAGCTTTAATATATAATTTAAAGTAGTTTTTTTTTATAAATTAAGCTAAAAAATTAAAAGCTATGCTATTAATAAAAATATATACGTATGCGTTTTTTTTTTTGCTATTTTAGTTTAAGTTAATAATCTTTATATAAGTACTTAGTAAGTATATAAATAAAAAAAAGTAACCTACTTTTTTTAAATTAAATACTTATTTAATAACTTTTAGCAAAGTTATTTTAGTAAAATAACTATATGCTATATTTTTAAAATATTGTTTTGCGCGCTATTGCTTATTAGTTTTTAATAAAATTATATTATATAATAGCAAAAATAGGTTAATAAGTACTACTATGCTTATATGCAGCCTATAATATTTTAGTAAATACTTAATAAAATTTTAATATTACTTATTATATAGCTTATTTTTGCTAGGTTTATATAAAAAGCTATATAATTTTAGTTAGCTAATAAAATTAATAATAAAGCTTAAACAAAGCTTAAATAAATTTTTTTGTTTTAATAATATATAGCCTACTTGCTTAGATTTTTATAAGTTAAAGTTGCAAAATGCGCTGCACAAAAATTAGTTTATAAGTACTTAATATTATTTTAGTGCTTATTTATAATAATATTTAATATTTAGTTTTAATTATTTTTATTTTAAGCTTATAAAAAAAATATTATTATAGTATATAAGCTAGTCTTATTTTTTAATAAGTACTTGCTTACAATTTGCTTTACTTTATGCTTATAATATATAATATAAAACTAAATGCTTTTTTTATAATAATATTTTTATTTTTTAAAAAGCGTTAACAATTTTTTTAAAACGCCTAAATATATATTAAAAAAATATTTACTTTATTTTATTAAAAAGTTAATAAATACTTAGCATATTTTTAAGCAGTAATTAGTAGCATATTATAAAAAGTTGCTTACTTTTAATTAAATGTTAAGCTAATAATGCTTTTGCTATAAATATGCTTTAGTTATAAAGTATACCTATATTATTTAAATAGTTTAAATATATACTTAAATATATATAAATATATTTAAAACGCTTAAGCGTTAATTAAAATAGTAGCAAATATTTTAGCTATTTTTAATAAGTTAATAGCAAGTTAGCAATAAGTACTTAGCCTAAATTAGCTTACTTACTTTTATTTATTGCATAGTTTTAAGCTGCTTAATAAATTTTAAATATGTTATTGCTTCTTATAATAGCTTTATAGTTTATATTAATTTAAATAAAGCTAGTTTAACTACGCTTTAATAGCTTTACTTATTTTTTTTAAAAGCATATAACTATTAAGTTTATGCTATTATTATAATAATACTATATATACTAAAAAATGTTAGCATAAAATAAGCTAAAACTTAATAAGTACTTATTTTATTTTTATAATCTTTTTACTTTTTTTACTTAAAGCTTAAACTAAAGCAGTTAAAATTATATAAAAAATAAATTTCTTATTATTTGCAAAATATATAATATGCTTAGCTCTTATTTGCAAAGCTTGCATATATATTAGCTACTATTTTATTATTAAACTAAAAGCAAAACTTTTTATATAGCAAACTATATAAAAAGCTACCTAGTACTTAATAATTAGTTACTAATATTTTATAAAGCTTTTTATATACTATTTAGTATATTAATATTGCTTAATTAATATGTTTATATAGCATATATATAAGCATTAGCTACGTTAACAAGTTAAAAACTAAAAAAATAACGTAAGTAGCTATATATTTTATGTACTATTAATAATATTTTAATATTAAAAACAAAATACTATATTTAAACACTATTAGCTTTGCTATTTTAGTTATTATTGCTTATTGCTTTTTGTTTACACTTATGCTATACTATTTTAAAGCTATTAATATAATAATTGTAAGCTTAAAAAGTTAGCAAGTACTTAATTAGTGCTTAGTAGGCTAATATATAGCAAGTTTTTTTTTTTAATATAGTTTGCATAATATATTAATAAGTTAGGTTAAGGCTTTTATAGGTGTTATACCTTATTATAATACGCCTTATTTTTTTAAAATACTTTTTAAAGCAATATAGTATGCATTAAAAAAAATAGCTAAAGTGTTTATAGTTAAAATATATAACCTATTTTTTTCTTTTTTTATAAAGCGTTTATATATGTTAAATAAAGCAATTAAATAAAGCTAAGTACTTAATAAAATATTAATATATACTTATATTTTTAGCTTTTATTTAATTAAAATTAATTTTATATTTATATTGCTAAATTGCTCCCTTTTTTTTATTAACAATATTTTTAAATACTTAAAAAGTACACGCTTATTTTTTTTTAAACAGCTATACTATTATATATATTTATGCTAATATAAAAACTTTAAGGTTAAAAAAGTTTTTACTAGCTTTTATCTTTTTTTATATAGCAAAAATTAAATTATTATACTTATTAAAATTATTTAGCTTAGTAAAAAAATATAAATTAAGCTGTTTATAATACTTTATACTAATATATATTTGTTTTTATTTTTTAACTAGTTTGTTATTAAAGTATGCAAAAGTAATATTTTAAACATCTTTAATCCTTTAAGTAAAGTATTGCACCTTAAATAAATTAAGTAATTAGCAAATAATTATAAAAATAATATAAAGTATACATATAGCTTTTTATAGCTTTAATTAAAAAGTTTATAATAAATATTTTTTTTAATAATATATATTATATTATCTTTATATATAGCTAGCTATTTTAAAATTTTAACTATATAAATAATAAGCTTTATATAAACAAAAAAGTAATATAATTTACTATTTTTGCTATGCTTACTATAAAATATTAAAGTTAAAAAAGTAAGCATAGGTATTTTAAAAAAAGCAATTGCTAAGTTTTTATAATAATTTATAAGCTAATCTATAACCTACCTTTTAATTACTTTTTTATTTTTAAGTATATTATAAGTACTTAAAAAGTCTTAAGCAGTTAGCTATATTATAAAAAAAGTATTATTTTTAGCCTTATTATTAAATAAATTTAATAATATTATATTAGCAGCCTAGTCTATTATAAAATACTTTATTTTTTATATTTATAAGTACTTATTAAAATTTTTTTTGCAATACTTAGCATAAGTTTGCTAAGTTTTAACTATAAGCAAAGCATTAAGTTTTAATTTTATTATAGTAAGTAAAAAGCAAGTAAACAATAAGTATATAATAGCAACTAAGTTATAAATATATTTTTTAAGCATTTTTTTATTTTTTATTTGCTTTTTTAGCTTTTTTTAAAGCAGATTTTTTTATATAAAGTTTGTTTTTAATACAATTGCTTTTATTGCTTACTAAAGTTAAACCTTTAGTTAAACGCAAACAATAAAGTAATTTTAATAAAAACTGTTTAAGCATTATATAAAGTACTATTTATATAAAATAAACAATTTAATAAGGTTTTAATAAAATATTAAAAAGTACTTAGCAAAGTTAACAAGCTATTAAGCAACAAAAATAAAAAAGCAAGAGCAAAGAGGAATACTTAAAGGTCTTAGGTATAAAGTAAAAATAGTCTGCATGCGAGGTAATAATAAAAAGAAGACTGACCACATAACTAAATTTTACTAGCCTACAATGTATACGTAGGCTTAGCTTAAGCACTAATTATGGGCTAGTACTCTTTAACAAATCTACTAAGCTATATTTGAACTTGCAGGGTTTCCACACCTGGTTTTATGTGTAGTCACTCTTTTACATTAGTGTCAAGCAGACGTATGTATCCTCCCACTTTCGTTACCAAAACGCCTGGACATGTTGAATATGCTTCCTGACTTGGTAAGCCCATATGAAAAACCGAATAGCTTTACTTAAGGCCTATATACACCATTCTGCCATGCTGTCAAGTTTCCGCCGTCCTACCTGCATTATAAGGGGCCCCCTGTCGATATCAGAAGCGGTGTATCGAAAGCATTCATAGCGCATCCCTGGCACTGGGTACGTCACCGGAGAAAGCTAAGCATAAGAGTATGGCGTACCATTGAATAGACAAGCCACTGAGGTAACCGGATACTTTGAATATCTTCCAGGTTTATTTCCGACGTGGGAATGGTGGTCGAAGTATGAAGAAGTCGAAGAGCTGCGCTACCGGCAACTTAGAAATTGTACTATGTAGCTGTAAAGCCATTGGCTTATGTATTGTCACAGGTGCAGGATTACTATAACCGCTGGCCCTTTACGTGGGGTTAAGAAGCTGGGTCATAGTTGGGGAAGAGTGGGTACCAAGGAACGAAGGAAAGAGGATCAGCTTAGAGTATGCTGTTGTACACTGTAAGCGACTACACTATACCCAGATACTGTGTAGGTAAGTACCTAATTGATAGCCTCTTTATCAGTCAGCGTGACGAGTGATGTCGAGAATCCGCTTATGACATCCAGAGTCAGAATACATGCATTATGTCGTAGGATCTTACAACGTACAAGCATACAGTATGTACATAAGATCTTAGTCAGGCAAAAGTACCAATACTAGCTCGTCAAGTAAAGCCTCCTAAGTTGCACCTAGGACCCCTCCGTACAGATGTTCATTTTAGGGGTCACATCGGAACGATACCTTAATATTTACTAGGAAATAGATAGCTATCACCCCCTCAAGCATGGTATGCTAAGTGCTTCAAGTCGAGCAATGACTAAGATGGCGACTTCCACAGTCATGTCGAAAGATGAGCTCGACGAGCTTACCATAACCGAGATATCCAAGGTGTGCAGCATACCGATCGACAATATCGAGGAAATATACTCCTGTACACCTCTACAGATAGCCACTATAGTCGAGTCGGCTCTTCATACGGGGACAAGTGTGTTTCAGTTCGTGTTCACGCTCGCCCCGTCCATTGACCTGGATAGACTATGCCTAGCTCTACAGCAAGTCATTGTAAACAACTCTATCCTGCGCACTCGGTTCGTTGATACTCGCTATGGCCTCTTACAGGTGGTTGTCGGTGAGCCTCACCGCACGGAACGTATTACCACCGTGGTCAGAAAGTATCTAGAGACCGACAAGGCGCAAAAAATGGGCCTAGGGATGTCCTTATTTCGTTCTGCAATCATTGATCGTAACTTGATCATTACTGTGCACCATGGCGTCATGGATCATGCATCTTTAAGCCCTTTGTTCGAGGATATGTTGACCGTGTATCACGGCGGCAAGCCCCGAGAACGTGCCACATTCAGAGATTTCATCATTCAATGTCTCAAAATCGATGATTCCACAGCTCGAGCGTTTTGGGAACCACGATTTAGAGGTATTCCGGCGGTGTTTCCGAGAATTGGGTCGGACCACGTACCCCTTGCCACACAGATAGTCACTCAGCGGATAGAACTAAAAAGGCTTGACCCGGAGTTCTCGGTAGCCCATATCCCGTCCTTCCTCGAAATAGCATGGGCTATGACATCCTCCACATATTCAAGTAGTGAGAGTGTCGCGTTTGGCATCGTGTTATCTGGACGAACGTCTGGGACAGCAGCAGAAACTACCTTGGGGCCAACAATCGCCGTGCTCCCCGTACAAGTAACTCTGAAAGATACCGCTACCCTTGACTCGGTCTTGAGAGAGACTGCGACATCGCGACGGCAGCTTCAATCCCATCCGGCCCTGCAGTATGGTCTTACAAGAATCAGGGCGCTAAACGAAGCAGCGAGGATAGCGTCTGGTTTTCAAACGCTGCTGAACATACGTCCACGCTGGTACGATCCGAAAGAGGCGTCAGATGTGGCGTTTGATTACATGAGCGAGCCACATGAGGCATTTGCTCTAGTGCTCTCGTGCGATCTAGAAGATGCGGCTGTGTCGGTTAGAGCTGTGTATGACCCGAAGGTGCTCTGCGAGACGCAAATACAGAGGGTGTTGCATCAGTTCGAACATTTTCTGCAGTCGTTAGTGGAGGTGCCTCGGCGCACTAAACTTGGCCAGATCGCACGAATAGGATCTCATGATCTCTCAGAGATTATAAACTGGAACGGTCAGGGACAGCAAAGAACATCTGGAGAGAAGTGCGTACACGAATTATTTAGCGCTACGTCTAAGGAGCAACCGACGGCCATGGCCGTGGATGCTCACGATGGGAGCGCGACGTATGGCGAGTTAGACGAGATGTCAGATAATCTCGCTTTGTATCTGCGGCAGAAAGACGTCTCGACAGGAAGTCCAGTTGCATTTATCTTTGAAAAATCCTTTTGGACCATCGTCGTTATACTGGGTATCATGAAAGCCGGGGGTGCATGCATTCCTCTAGCCGCAACCGATCCGATTGCTCGCAAAGCCGATGTTATCACAAGAGCTGGTGTCAAGACCGTCCTGACCTCTCACTCAGAGTATGAGGGCTCTGTTGGTCTCGCCCCTACGGTTACGGAAATCAGCCGTGAGACTATCTCAAATCTAGCAACAGGCCTGGATCTAAGTATCAATCGGATAGTATCTCCAAATAATCTTGCCTTTATACTTTTCACCAGCGGAAGCACAGGATTACCCAAGGGTGTCATGCTCGAACACCGAAACATCGCCTCGTCCTTGCAAACACTCATCCCGAAATTTGGATGGGGGGCGGGAAGTCGTATGCTACAATTCGCCTCTCACGTGTGGGATACTAGTATCGGAGAGATGCTCGGTGCCCTACTTTCTGGAGGCTGTCTCTGCATTCCTTCCGAAGAATCTCGGTATTCGGATCTGGCAAACTACATCGAGTCTAACAATGTCAACTGCGCATTCTTGACGCCAACGGTCCTTCGTACGCTCTTGCCGGGTGAAGTGCCTGGGCTGAAATGTCTCATATCGGCAGGCGAAGCCGTATCTCCCGACGCATCTAGGACCTGGGGTAGAGATAGACGTTTCTTCAACGGCTGGGGTCCCTGCGAGGCGTCCATCTTGAGCTGCGTCGCCGAGCTCACACCCGAGTCGCCGTATCCCGATAGTATAGGAAACCCCGTCAACGGTGCTATATGGATTGTGAATCCGAGAAATCCGAATGAACTTACTCCGATCGGCGCCGCGGGTGAGATGTTGATTAGCGGCCCGGGCGTCGCTCAGGGGTATCTGAAGGACGATGCGAAGACCAGGCTTTCCTTTATCAAACCACCACCCTGGGCCCCCGAGCAGGAGAAAACGAGACGACACTTTTACCGCACGGGTGATCTGGCCAAGTATAACCCAGATGGTACCATATCCTTCATCGGCAGAAAAGACAGCCAGGTTAAGATCCGGGGCCAGCGCTTAGAGCTTGGTGAAGTCGAAGGCGTAATCACTGGCTGTGAGCGGATAAGAGATATTTTCGTAACGACCAAGATCTCCGAGGGTCGTACGGAGTTGGTGGCAGTCATGAGCCTAGCTAATTCCTCTTTGCCAAGGACGTCCATATTACAAGAGCTCACAGGCGAGTACTCGGAAGTTAGTATTGCGATCCTTCGGGCAGTTCGCGACTATGCGAGAGCGAAGCTACCGTCTTATATGGTACCAACAATATGGATAGCAGTCCAAGACTTACCACGGACGGCTTCAACGAAGTTAGACCGAGTGGCAATTAGCCAGTGGCTCAAGACGCAGAACATATCATTGGCAAGAACCGCTTTAGATGACAATTCAGCAGCGTCGCTGACACCTCCTAGAACAGATGACGAGAAGTTGCTACAATCGGTCTGGTCATCCATACTCGGTACCCCAGTAATGAAGATTGGTTGCGAGAGCATCTTCGGACAGCTTGGGGGCGACTCGATTCTCGCCATGCAAGTAGTTGGTCAAGCACGTAAGCGCGGTCTTCGTGTTTCAACAGCACAATTACTCAAAAACATGTCGTTGGCTACTATTGCTGAAGCCTCGAGTAGAATCCAACTCGCGACTGAAAGTGGTCCTGAACCTGGTTCTCAAGAGACGCCCCATGATGATGACTGGGACTCTGAGGAGGCAGTAGCCATTTCTACCAAACTTAGTCGACTAAACCCTCGAATAAACCATGAGGATGTCGAGGCTGTAGTGCTGGCTACGTACGGTCAAAGTACTATGATTGCCGTGGGCGAGACTGGCGGGCGAGGATACCACATAGACTTCGACCTTGACTTTAAACCTCACCTCGATCTCACGAGTCTGCGCACAGCTTGCGAGCGAGTTATTAAGAACCATTCAATCTTACGTACGGTGTTCGTATGTCACGGCGCAAGTCTCTACCAAGTCGTGCTCAAAGCCGTACCTCCGGACATGGTTCTCGACCATCACGGAGAATACACCACGCACCTTTCATTCAGCCAAGGCGCTCCTCTGGCCTGCTTTCATCTAATCTCAGACGGCCAGGGTAGCTGCCGGCGACTTGTCTTCGAGGTTCATCACGCCCTCTACGACGCAATGTCTCTCGGTCTGATATTCCGCGATCTCGACGCTGCCTACGCCGGTAGACCGCTATCCGGTGGTCCGGACTACTATACCTGGGTATCACATACTAAGAAGCTAGATATATCCGCCGCGAAGGAATTTTGGACGGACGTCCTTCAAGATGCCACAATGCCGTTCCTAGTCCCGCCTGTTCCCGGCGGGGTGAGGGGTCATCCGCTGGACCAGCAAGTACTTGTCCGTGTTCCCCTGAAGAACATCAAGACACCTCTCGGAACACCATCCAGCGTTCTCAAGACGGCGTGGTCTCTCATCCTTTCATTTGCCCTACAGAGAAACGACGTCGTATTCGGCGAAGTCAGCGCAAACCGCTTCCTTCCCTTCCCAGATATCGAAGGTGTCAAAGGCCCCTGCGTAAACGTCGTCCCTGTGCGCGCACGTCTGGACCCGGAAACCAGTATAGCTTCTCTGATAACCCAAATCCAAGATCTCTTCGTAAGCGGGATGCCGCACCACCACCTCGAAACCGGCACGTTGCTTTCCGAGTGCACACCGTCGTCCCAGTACCCTCACTGGACGCGGTTTAGCACGGCAATTGTCTACCAGAACCACGAGTCATTGGCCCCCCTGCTTCGGATCGGCGGTGCCGAGACCGCGCTCTCGAGTCGTGGAAAGCTGGGCGACTCCACAGACGTGCATCTAATCGCCATGCCAGGCACAGGCTCGGGATCTGGACTGGAAGGCGAAGAGTTATTAGACATCGAGATACGCTATTCGCCGCAGACGATCCCATCAGAGCAGATACGCTGGATAGCGCGGGCGCTAACCACGATTCTGAACTCCCTCCCCGCTGCCTTGGAAGCGCAGAAGACAGTCGGCGAGTTGGAGGCGGACTTTCGTGGTGTTGTCGTGGACCCTTACGTGGTACCTCCTCCTCTTCCTCCGCCATCATCAGCACCAGCGCTGTGCTCGGGCTACACTACCTCAGGAACGATGTCTTCGGGCTGTTCATTGACTACTACTAGCACTAGTCCTAGTCCTAGTACTAGCGGGGGTGGCAGTGGCAGTGGCAGCTTGAGTCTCTGTGCAAACTCAAATTCCACTCACGACAACAGTAGCGGTAGCGGCAGTAGTAGTAACAATACCTCACCGCCGCCATCTCCGTCTCCCCTTGCATTTACATTCCCTTCGGCAGAAGCGAAAGCTAAAGCACTGGAAGTGGTATCGCGAGCATGGGAAGAAGTCGGACTGAAACCCCACACTCAACCCCAGCCCCAATCCCATCCCCGATTCCAATCGCAACCCCAAAACCAAAACCAAAACCAAAACCAAGACCAGGGTCAAAACCTGCCCCAGGGTGCCGATGATCCCGATGTTTCCATGTGGGACAATGATAAAGAACAAAAGGAAGCAACGGTACTGACCGCTCTTCTCCTCGCAGAGTCCTACCGTGCGAGTGGATACCGCGGAGTCAGCGCGGGAGACATCGTGGGGAATCCTAGCCGGTTAGCGCAGGCGGCGCTCCTTGCTGCCAATGTTAGTACTGGACAGCGGAGTTGTTAGGCTTACCTGCCTACTAGTTAGCATACTGTATATACACACCAGTCGCGGATTTGCGGCAATGCAGGTATGGGCAGTGCCGGAGTTCCCTGAATTATCCAGTCTTGGTAGGCTAATGAATGCACGTGTATTATGTGTACTGAGTGCATATGCGTGTCCTGCATGCATATGCATGTCAAGGTCAGAAACCGGGAACTGTGTTGAGGTAGGGGCCGGGATCTGGGGATTGGAATACGGATCGGCACGCAGTTAAGGTATAGGTACTTATGCGAAGGAAGGGGGCCATAGTGGAATGGATGGATCGAAGGGACGGAGATATGTGTGTAGGCAGTTGTTGCCGAAAGCTACCTTTTGAAGGGTCTCAGTTCATGGTTGTTAAAGAATCTGCCAGGACAAGGCATTTTGGAATAGTGGCACAGACGCCAGAAGGTGAGGTGGAAATATCAGTATGCGCACTATTCAACAAACTCTTCCCTCGAGAGGTTTATACGATCATGGAGCCCCTGAGAAACAATTTCATCATAGGTTAGTAAGCTATAGTGAAGACGTGTATGTATGTAAATAGATGCTGCACCACTAGATAACAACATACATATCTACCTATGATTAAGAAGCAAGTAAATCTAAGTAGTCGAGCAATTTAGGCCATATCCTCTTTGGCAAAACGCAAGAAAGCCACTTATTCCCCTCGAAATCTGTTTCCATGACCACATACAGCGGGATAAGGAGAGGACCATCTACATCCTCCGGATCTGTCCCGTGGAAATATGTCGGATGTCCCCTGCGATGATGACTTTTACCCCCTTTAGATATCGACGACGACGCTTCTGCTTCCTTCACAATCGCGGGGCCGAAATCCATCTTCTCTAATAACTTCCCTTTCAACCAGTTCGAAACAAGCTGGAACGCCATATCCTTATCGCCGAACAGGACGTTACTCTTTGTACTCTTGACAGACTCCGCGCACATGGCGCTGTAGGCCTTCATCTGCTCCTCCGTGGCCTGCGCGGCTATAGCTTCGCGCGCTGACAGCGCTAATTCGCCGACAGATAGCTCGCGCGCTTTGCTGGAGGCGCAGCTGAAGAAAACAGCCGTTGGTGAATTCTGCACGTACGCCGCATCCTGTCGGAAGACGGACTTGGCGCGACTGCGTGGGTCAAGGGCTATGGCTGTCATGACGTTGCGGTTAGAAGTGGAAGTCGCTTTCAAGTCCTCTGCTGTCATCTTGCTGGCGATGGCGGTCAAGACGTCTCCTTCGCTTATGAACGGCACATCATCACTTATGCTGGTTTTACGTGCAGACGTTAATTGGTTCCTACACGTCGTCATGATCCTCCCCATCTTGTCCTTTGGTATACAGACGAGTCTGCCCTCGAGGTTCAGACGTCGCGAGTCGTATAGAGTCCACAAACCCCAATAAGCGAGGCGCCAACCCGTGACTTCTTGGCCTGATAGCACGTGCTTCTGCTGTTGTGGCACGGAAGAAGATTCGTAGAGCCCCTTCATACCGTCTTCATGCATTCCAACGAACTCCGGCACCAACTTTCCTTTCCCGGCTAGCACGAGACTCCAAGTGTTCAACACGGCGGAGAAACCCATGAGATCTGCCGTCATGTGTGAATGGCTTACGCTCACTAGCGTGCCGTCTGTAAAGGTCTTGACGTTGAGGGAGAACTGTGGGAGATCAGAATAAATGTAGTCCCCGAACTTGCGAGGAGCGCCCGGCCCTAAGGCGAGTGGATTAAAAGCCCGCGGGCTCGGAAAGGATGCTATGTCTCTTGTCGCGCGCGGGAGCTGAGATGCCAGCGGATGCTCACTTATGTGCATGTCTAGATGCTCTTTGGTGAAGTGCACTGGCGGCCGCTCTGCTGTGAATGGAGTTGGGATGTGAATTTCTAGTTTATCATCTGGCTACAATGTGTGCCAGATGTTAGTTTGCTATTGGTAGAGTGATAAAGACACTTGGGAGGTATAAATTTCTGCTTACACGTCGCCTGAATCTTCCACCCAGTTTACGCCAGCCTTCCATCTGGAATAGCTCCGATAAAGCATCATTGAGCTTATCCGGGTCTAAAACCTCTTCAAAGCGAAATGACCACACTAAGATGATCCCCCGTAACGTCGACGTATCATCAAATAAGTGAACGGGCACGACTTCATCCGTCGGCACGATAGGTGGTAAAGGCCGAGGGGCCTGGTAGAAAGGCAGGTAAGATAACAGCCAAGACATTTTCCCTTATAGTCTTGAGTTGCACCCTACTAATGATTTGTCATCTTCGATTTGTGAAGGTAAGTGAAGCACTACTTGACAGTTTTTACAGAAAAAAATATCAAAGTGAGAGAGTTTGTCGGTAGCATGAGGAAGGATGCAAGCTTATGAGTAAGATAGTAAATCTCTCTAGCTCTCCGTCATGCTAGGCACGCCCCTAATTAACCCGCTGTGTTAGCATCTAGCGTCTGTGATAGTGCCAGAGAGATTCCTACAGAGGCCAATTCTGACCTAGCAGGGTTGTTCTCCAGCACACAAGGCAGGTAAACCGAATTCTGGACTCACGGTCGGATTGCTCTCACTTCCACGTGTATTTAACTGGAAATCATCTTATATAAATTCGACATTATTCGGTCCTATACACCAGATACCTTATATCACTATCTTAACTATAACAGGGCCCTCGTCTTATCCTCTTTCGCTATATCCTCTAGCTCCGCCGCCAGGGTGCCTTCCGCAATGTCCTCTCCATCCTGTGCTTCGGTAACCCACTTAACCCTCCCACCTCTGCTCGCCCGGATTTCCAGCTCCATCTTCATCTGCTGTACAACACACACGACCTGTCCTGGTCGGACTTCGTCGCCCTCATCTACCGCCACCTCGACCAGCTTTCCGGGAAACGGCACAACTACGTGAAGTGGATTATTCGCGTCTCCGCGACGATGCTTGCCCGCCGCCATAATAGACGCGGAGGATGCGCTGCTGCTCGTCGCTTCGACTGTGTAAATCTGCGGCTTATCGGAGCGTGGGTGCGAGTATTCGATCTCGGCTTTCAGTGCCGATGGGAATTCATTGCGTATCACGCGCGTAAGCTTGATGTGGTGAATTTCTTCGTTCCCTGCTGGAGATGTGAGGTTTAATGCCCATGCATCGCCCTTGCGAAGCAATAATGACGAGCCGGAAGTGCTAGATGATGTTGCTAGAGAACTTGCTGCCGCTGCTGCTTCTTCGGTGAATGATGATGTCGTTGTTTCGTGCTGTTTGGCAATGCCGCGGGATATTTCTTGGCCTGCTGAAAGTAGGCTTCCCATCTGTTTCTCTAGCCACGAGGTATCGCACCGCTCGCGCTCGAAATCCTCATGTGCTATTATCGCACGCAGAGCATCTAAATTAGTCTTCACTCCCTTCAACCATATATCCTCGAGCGCTCGTCTGCATTTCGATCGTACGACTTGCTCACTTTCGCCGGTGACGATGATCTTAGCAAGCAGACTGTCATAATCAGACCCGACTACAGTTGTATGACGATGATGTAGATGTGTATCAACCCTCACGCCATGGCCCGTAGGAAAGGAAAATGCTTCCACTCGACCAATGCTCAGCGTCCAGTCCCTCTGCACATCTTCGGCCGTCAGTCGCAACTGGACAGAATGTAACTTCGGTACTCGCATCACGTCGGACGACACATCTCGCAAACCAGTTTCTTCTAATCCCGCGCCTTGTGCGATCTCCAATTGTATCTTCACTAAGTCGACATTGGCAATAGACTCCGTGACTGTGTGCTCCACTTGCAACCGAGGGTTCACCTCCAGAAAGTAAAATTCATCCCTCTCGGCATTCGCGAGGAACTCGAAAGTGCCCAATGAGAGGTATTTGATGCGCCGTGCCATCTGGATCGCGGCTTCTATGATTCTTCCAATGAACTGGCGGTTTTTGATGGTGCTGGGGGCTTGTTCTACGATCTTCTGGTATCGTCTCTGAATGCTGCACTCTCGTTCCCATAAGCTGTCCAACGCTAGTTGTCAGTCGTACCATGATCAATAGGAATGCGATGACAGGTGGTAATTCACTAAGAAATATGAGGAGTCATAAAAGGCCCAGGGGCATACTGTCGAACCTTGCCAGAGCCATCACCAATGATCTGCACCTCGATATGTCTAAACCCATCAACGGCAGCCTTCTCAACAAAGATCTTATGTGAAGGGCTTTCTGCGATAGCCCTCTTCGTGGCATCCTCTAACGCAGAGCTGTGGCGCACGAGGCGAATCCCTTTCCCACCACCGCCATCCACGGCCTTCAGCATAACCGGGAAGCCGATTTGGTTTGCAAAGCGGCGCACTTCTTCGATCTCGGAAGTCGGCCGCTCCATAGCCGGGAGTGTAGGAACCGCGCACTCTCTCGCCAGCATTTTCGCAGAGAGCTTGTCGCCTGTCCTGTCGAGGATGTCCCATCCCGGACCGACCACGACGGTGCCGGCTTCCTCCCACATGCGCCGTGCGAAGTCGGCCGACTCGGACAGGAAACCGTAGCCCGGGTGAACGGCGTCGATGGCGTTTTCCTTTGTGATACTTACGAGCGCTGATATGTCCATGTAAGTATATGCAGAGGGAAGAGTCAGTATGCGCGCTGCGCCTAGCGCATGACTTGAATCTTCCGCTGTTGCGAGGGCGAATGTCTCGATTGAAAGTTCGCGGGCGCAGTCAATGATGCGCTTTGCTACTTCGCCCCTATTTCACATCTAGTCAATCAAATTTCTTTTGACCACAAATATATAATAAGTATGAAGTATACCTATTCGCCACGAGGAGCCGTCTTATCGATCTTCTTGGAGGAGCACCATGGTGATATGAAGCCATCGTCATATATCAATGGACGTGTAAATCTATGATGAGCTGACTAGCGAAAATGAAGCGAAAAGAATCAACAAAAGTATCGTTTAAATTGCTTCTCAATTAAATAATGTTTTGAGCAATTGCTCTCTAGTTAAGCAAGTATCTACATTTGTACAAGACGTGTTTTACCTTGGGCTGCCCACCTGTTGGAATCGGTTGTTGGAGTAATAATGCGGGGGCGCGTCCGGGAGTTACCGAGGCCTTTCACTCACTCACTAATAATACTCTGAACTTTCCCGTTCAACTTTGTTGTTGCTTGTCACGATAGCAGCCGATATGTTCTGCCATACTATTACCTGTGTTATATATTTTAACTGATCTCATTTCGGAGAGATAAAAGAACTGGGATTTTAATATTAAACAGACGTTATACGTTAACTCTTCCTCATTCCTCATATAGATAGTTTCAGAACCCTCAGCTTAGGGACTTACATACAATTAATAATCCAAAATGGGCTCAGGCGAAGAGAGAAGCAAACCACACAAAGCACATGAGCGCGTGCAACAAATTACATCACACATCGCACAGGCGGCCCCAACAACAACGGCCATACCCTCAGGCGATGAGAATGAGCAGCAACCCAATTCCGGCCGTCGGCGGCGGAAGCAGGCATCTTCGATGGGGCCGCCAGCGGACTACTCAGACCGACTAGGCCAAATAACCACGCTGGAGAACATGGCCCGCACACCAGATGTTAAGCACCGCGGGTACGCGCGGCAGAAAAAGGCAGGCAAGCTCTGGGTGTGGGAGCGCGTCGACGCGCTCTTAGACGAGGGAAGTCTGCAGGAGATCGGCAGCGTAACCGGCGAAGTCACGTGGAGCAAGCGCAAGAAAAAGAATGGACAGGAACAGCAAGAAGAAGAAGAGGAGGAAGTGATCACGGGTTTCATACCAAGTAACAGCGTCCAAGGATACGGCCGTCTGGACGGTCGCAAGATCGTATTCACGGCCGACGACTATACTCTACGGGCTGGCCACGCCGACGGCGCCTTGTGGGAGAAGACTATCTATATCGAGAAGCTGTCTCTCTCCTTGCGCATACCGATTGTCAAGCTCGTGGACGGGTCCTCGGGCGGAGGCAGCGTGACGACGATTCGGAAGCAGGGGTTCTCTTACATCCCGCCCTTGCCCGGCTTCGAACACGTCGCCGCTCAGCTCAATATGGGAATCCCAAACTTGGGCGCTGTGCTGGGTCCTGCGATTGGTCTTGGTGCTGCTAGAGTCACGGCATGTCATTTTAGTGTCATGGCGGCGAATGTCGGATCGCTCTTCAATGCCGGTCCGCAGGTGGTTAAGGGTGCTACGTTTGAGGAAGGGTTGAGCATGGCTGAGTTGGGTGGTCCTGACAGTAAGTCTTTACCTACGAATGCATATTGTTCAACTATAATATGTAACACAGCCTGTATATATTCTACGAAGCTTGATCACCAGCAAGGGCGAACTACGCAAGTAGCATATCTAACACGAGACATTAGCGCACTGCCGCAACGGAACAATAGATAACATGGCCCGCGACGAGCACGACGCATTCCAGCAGATCCGCCGCGTGCTCAGCTTCCTGCCCAACTCAGGCCTTTCCGCACCGCCCGTGATCCCCAATAACAACGCCGACGACAGCCCCGGCCGTCGCGAGGAAAGTCTGCGCACTCTCATCCCGCGGCGCAAGGAGCGCATGTACGACCCCCGCCGCTTGGTCTCTCTAGTCGTCGACCGAAACTCATTCTTCGAGATCGGGGCGCTCTGGGGCACGACTGCCATCGTGGGTCTCGCGCGCTTAGACGGCCGCGCCGTCGGTGTCATCTCGAATAATTGCGAGAGTTCCACGGGCGGCGCGCTCGACGCGTTGGGCTCGCAGAAGATCGCGCGACACCTGAAGCTCTGCGACGTCATGAACCTGCCCGTCGTCCAGTTTGTCGATGTCCCCGGCTACGCCATCGGCACCGTGGCAGAGCGCTCGGCGACCATGAGACATGGGATTAATCTCGCGATGGCGTATTACTCGACTACTATGCCCGTCTTCAGCGTCGTCACGAGACGCGCCTATGGCGTCGCGGCCGGCGTCATGTTGGATTGTCGCGATCCGCGCATGCGTGTTGCGTGGCCGAGTGGCGATTGGGGTTCCCTACCGCTCAAGGGCGGGATTGAAGTCGGCCATTCGTTTGAGCTCAAAGAAGCGGAGAGGAAGGGAGGGAAGGAACTCGCGGATAAACTGTATGCGCAATTAGAGGCTGAGTATACTAACTTGAGTAAGTTGTCCCATATTCGTCCGTCCTCGTTTGTGGTGCGATGTTTGTGTTTGATCGGTTGCTAATTGTCTGCTTGCAGTGAATCCGATCAGGACGGCAAATGCGTTCGGGGCGGAACAGATTATTGATCCTGCTGATACAAGATCGGTGGTCTGCAGCTGGATTTCTCACGTATACGACGAACTTATGGAAGAGCGGTTAGCTAAGAGGAGGGCTGGTACACTCCACGCGTCATTCGCGTAGACGTCCCGTGCTATTCTTCTTTACTACGTGCTTGCCATTGTGTCCTCGTTCCCTACGCCATCACTCTTCCACTGTAGAAGAGAGTAATCTTGTGGCTTGTCGTCCTAGGCTGAGATGTATAAAGTAGATTCTAATGGCATGGATGAGAATGTCAAGCTTGTATATCTCTCCCTTGAAATGCTATTACTGTGTTTTTAGAAACTGAATGAACCATTAACTCGCAGCACCATCCCGTTCCCGTTTGGCCCTTTTAGCAGCTCCTTGGCCAGCTGCTCTGCCCATAATAGTTCCCATGGTCAACCCACTACCTCCCGGGTAATTATTGTAGAACAGGCCGCCTAATAATTCACCGGCGCACCAGAGCCCTTCAATTGGTTGTCGAGTAGCCTCACTTATCACCTCCGCTTTTGTCGTAGCAGCAAGACCGCCGAAGGTAAAGGTAATACCGCAGGTTACCTCGACTGCTTGGAAGGGGCCTTTCTCAATAGGCGTAGCCCAATTAGTCTTGGGAACAGAGAGACTCTGGGCCTTCCCTTGCGTAGACATGCCATCCCTTATAGACGGGTCAAATTTCATCGTAGGCTGTTCCATCCGGAAGTTTTTACAGGCTTCGTTGAACTCCGCGACAGTATCTAAGAACTGTTTCTTGTTCGCCAAACCTTTAGTCACCAGGATATCAGCCAGCTCTTCCAACGTGTTCGCTCTAAGGTTATTCGTAACATCGTCGGCATACTCCTCAGTACGGAGCCATTTCGATCCGTCCGAGTCCCACACCTGGAACGCTATTCCCTGCGGCTGCTTCAAGATCTCGCGACCGAAGACGGCGTAGGTAAAGTTGCGGAGGTCGAACCCCTCATCCACGAATCGCCTGCCATCTACATTCACCATGACGCCGAGCGGGTAGCCCGATTTCGTGAACTGGTTCGTCAGCACTCGATCTCCCGAGTTGCGGGGAGAATTGCCGTCCCATGCCACCGAGTGACAACCAGAGTAGTTGCCCTCGAGCATGGCGCCAATGTTCTCCGCCATTCTGTGCCCATCTCCAACATTATACTTCGTCCCCCGCACGTGCGCGATATCCCAACCGGGGCCGAGATATTTCGCTCGGAGAGCTGGCGAAGCCTGGAAGCCGCCACAGGCGAGAATTACGCCCCCCTTGGCTCCGATTGTACTAAACTTGCCGTTGGTGTATACTTTGACACCGAGGACTGCATTCGTGCCCGGATGCATGATGAGGTCGATAGCTGGACAACTGAAACGCACTGTGACGCCATTCTTCTGCGCAATATCAAGGTGCCATTGAAATAAGCCTTTCCCCTGCCCTGCGCGTTTATGTCAGTCAGTTTGTGATGCCGTCGCACGTCATTTTTTACAGGTTTAAGGTTTGTTACCGATCATGTTCATAACCATGCCGCCCCAGAACTTATACTTCCCATCTACAAAGAACGACTGTCTATTGAATGACAACATGAATTTCGCGCCGTTGTCCATTAACCACTGTATAGCTCCCCTCGATTGATCTACCAGCAAGTTCGCCAAAACAGGGTCAGCGCGTCCTGTCGTCACCCGTTTGATATCCTGAAAACGATAATCAGTTTCAAGTAATCACATTCATAAATGGGCGTGATTACCGCGTGGAAGTCTGCTTTCGTATAGGGCGCCATCTCAATCTTGTCAATAAGGTCTTGCGGCAACCCCTTCGTGCCGTCGGGTTGGTATATGTACGGCAATAAATCATCCAGCCCGTCATGACAGCACCGGTAGGCGGCCGCCGTGAAATACTAAGTTAAAAAATTAGTTACTACGTTCGCAACTGAAAGTGATGTAATCACATTACCGTATTGCCTCCAGCATCGTCGAGGGGCGCCTTTTCGATCAAGAGGACGCGGGCGCCGGCTTGCGCTGCCGTAGTGGCGGCCGAAAATCCGGCATTACCACCACCGACCACCACGACATCAAATATCTCGTCAAACGCCATATTTACTAGTGATAATTCGCGAAATCTGGTGTCTGATAAGAATTTTTTTTAATCAAAGTTCTTCAATTATCCGTTAAATACAGGCGCACGTTGTCCCGTTTCGGATATAACGCTGCGGAGGTTTGTTGTTCCCGGGCATGGATCTCAGGGCACTGTCACTCCGTCTCGTTCGGCCCCGTCCCGAAAAGCGAACCGGATATTCCAATGAGGGGGCAGGAGGATACAAATGAGCCTTTGAGGTGCGACTTGTGATAATTTACCCACCTCCAGCAACATGCTTATTAGACTAACGAAGCTCGTTCCTTTGAATACCCCGCACACGTTGATCATGAGGTTGCCGGCCCCTGTAACGAACGGCAAACAAGAACCATTTTGTAGTACTGCAATAGGCGAAATGTAACAATATCAAATCTAGCTTAGACTAATAAGTTAGGTGCTATGCGTAACCTATGCGTAAAACACGTGTAGACGGCAACCGACAACCGAATACCCAGTGGAGGTGTTCCCACATCCAACTACTCAATACTACATGTAAGTATGTCCAAGAACCACAGGTTCGGGTTGTGGGAGACTGGAAGTGGAAGTCATTTTCCTGTCTGGCACAAGCTTGACCTCTGCTACTGACGTAGATCCTGCGGGTCGAGCGAGGAGAACCCTGCATAGCTTACCTGATCTTGTTCTAACTGGGAGTGCCTGAGTTTATCCCGGTATAACAAAACATAGAACGCCTGCTGCAGAGGTTAAGAAATATAGACGTTCTCCGCTCTATCTATTATAGTAGGTCTAAGTTCGATCTACATAGTACGAATTCAACAGGGACTATCTATCACGCGGGTGTAATAATCCACCGACCTGAGCTATCTAATCTACGTGAATACCTATGATATCGGTAGCTCGCGTAGTACATACATGAACCCAAACCAATTACGTAGGATAGGATAGGATAGGGTAGGGTAATATGGAGCCCAGGTATGTGGAAGGTGTGATGCAAATTGGGGATTATTAGACGGCTTTACCAACCCCAATAGTCAGGCTTATCTCCAACATGCATATATATAAATATCTAAAATAGTTTTTAAACCGCCATCTGCAGCTTAGCAAAACCAAAAAAAAAAAAGGGGGGGTTCAATTCAAAAATCCTCAGTAAAAAACTTCAAGTATGTTGGACGAGTCAGAAAAACACGACATAACAACAGTAGAGGACGCGGGGCGGGGACAGGAGACTGCGAATCTCCGAGCGGAGGCCGGGGATGAGCCGCCTACACCCGACGAGGAGAAGGCCGTGATAAGGAAGCTGGACTGGCGCCTCATGCCCATGATATTCATCATATACTCTCTCTCAGTCCTAGACCGGTCGAACTTGGGGAACGCGCACGTGGCCGGCCTCGACGGGAGCATCGGGCTCAAGGGTGACCAATATGCCACCCTAGGCACTTTTTTCTACGTGACTTGTAAGACCAACCAACCATCAATCTTACAAAGGCTCATCAATCCGATCTGACTAACAAAACAAAGACATAATTTTCCAGTCTGCTGCTGCGGGGTGGAAACACTTCCCCGCGCATATATGGGTTACTTTTATCGTGTGCTCGTTTGCCACGATATCGGCCGCGCAGGCAGCAGCTCAGAACTACGCCGGGTAGGTTGTCTTGTCTTGTCTGTCTATTGACCTCATCTCAGCAGCCCTCACCCCAACAACCCATTATAGATCGCATCGAAACACCAATATGCATCCTGTAAGTACTAACACTGAAGCGAAAAAACAGCATGGTAGTCCTCCGTCTCCTCCTCGGCGCCACAGAAGCCATGTACGCGGGCGTGCCTGTGTATCTCTCCTTCTTCTACCCTCGCGACAAAGTCGGCTTCAGACAAGGAATATTCCTCTCGGGTTCCGCGCTCGCCAACGCGTACGGCGGCGCGCTGGGCTACGCCATCGTCCAGATCAAGAGCCATCTACAGCCCTGGCGGATTCTTTTCCTGATCGAGGGTTTACCGACGTTTATCATGGCTGTAGTGGCGTGGTTCTGTTTTCCCGATGATATTGAGAGCGCGAGGTTTTTGTCGCGGCGCGAGAAGCAGGTTGCCAAACACATGGTTTGTCGTGAGCAGACTGCTGATGTGGTAAACCATACGGGGTTGAGGATGAAGGATTTCCTGGCTGCGTTCAAGGATTATAAGAGTGAGTCGTGCTCTCCTGTCTTGTCTTGTCCTTTTTCGTCTTTGAAATCATGCTTGATAGATCGGACCACTCTAAACTGTGCAAACTAACCGACCTAACTAATGATCTGCTAGGCTATCTCACAGGTCTAATGTACTTCGGCTGCAATGTCTCCTTCGCTTCCCTACCCCTCTTCGTGCCGACCATCATAGGTGAAATCGGTACCTTCTCGCGCATCCAAGCAAACGGTCTCTCCGCGCCTCCCTACCTACTGACCTTCATTCTGATCATCGTCATCTCGTTCGTCTCCGACAGTGTCAGGTTGCGCGGGCCCTTCGTGTGCTTCTTCGGCGTCGTGGCGGCGATAGGTTTCCTCCTCCTCGCCACGACCGAAGCCGCCGCCCCGCGGTACCTGGGCGTCTACCTCGCCATCACTATCTTCGTCAGCGTGGCTATATCAATCCCCTGGGTGTCGAACACGCACAACACGGAGAGTAAGCGCGCCGGCGGCTTTGCCATCTTCGCGACGTTTGGACAGGCGGGCCCGTTGCTGGGAACGAATTTGTTTCCTGCCGATGAAGGGCCTTATTATAGAAAGGGTTCTTGGGTGTCCTTTTCGTTTTGCTTGCTTGTTGCTGTTACGTCGGCAGTGTTCAGCTTACTTCTGTATTTGGAGAATAAAAAGCTAGATAAGAGGGCGGCGCGTGTGGAAGAGGGTGATACGGTGGAAGAAGAAGCGAGCTCACAGAAGTTTCGCTATGTGATATAAATCAAGCCTATTGTAGAGGTAAAGCAGTCAATTTCCAGCGATAAAAAATGACCGATCTTAGTTTTAATATTTATTACAAAATGTTATATTTTTAACCTCTATGCATACAAGGGCGTGCTAAACCGTCTAAATGACGGCCATGTGAGTCTGCAGCCCATCCTGAGTTTCCAGCTTGGCCGAAATGCCAGGCGCAATAAAGAAAATATACCCTTCCGACAATTTAAACTCTTCACCATCAGCACGCAAGACACCTTGTCCTGAAGTAACGATGAGAACACCAGGTCCTTCACTAGCGGCGATCTCCTCGGCCTCGCCCTTTGCCAGGTCCGTCTTGAGCATATCAAACTCACTCATGGGCGGGCTGTACACCAGCGTCTTTCCTTTCTTTCCCTTGTCGCTCTTCTTAGGCGGAAGAATTACGTCTTCCTTGCTGTGAGTTTTGAATGTCAGGGTGTTGGCAAAAGTATCGACGTTGTTGCGGTCGGCCGGGGGGCAGAAGCCGACGTTCAGTACGTTGTTTGAGCGGGCCACTGTGTCATTACGGGTTAGCGACATCGGGACAGCTCACGATACTTCTAATTGATGGACTTGAGGCTTTATATACTTACTGCATTCCACGATGTCACCGGATAGGTATGCATGAATTCCGTCGGCGGGTATGAAAATCGCGTCGCCGGTATTGAAGACCATGTAATTCATGCACAGGAGTGCGACGAGACTGCCGGCATCCTCCGGGCCATACTGATCCTGTAACCGAGGAAGGAGATCCAAGATATACGCCGCATCGCCAAATTCGTTTCTGGGAACCTTTGATAGCTCAGACTGTATGGATTTCACAGTTTCTAAGTCTAGCTTGAGCAGATCACGAGTCACATTCTGCAACGTCTTGTCCGTCCACTTGTCCGTCGACCCAGTGTTGAACCTCTTAAGTGGTCCTAACTTGAAGAGAGGCGCAATCTTCTCTAACGGTTTAAAACCGGCGAAGACCTCAAACTTCGACAACGCAAGTGCGATCTCGGGCTTATGATTCGGGTCGGTGAAGCTCTCGGGGTCCTTCTCGTGGAGCTTCGTCGCAAGGTCCTTATTCGGGTGAATCTGCAAGGGCAGCGCCTTCGCAATAGATAGTATCTTGGGCAGATATGGCAGCTGGCCGTCGAAGTGGTCGATGACCTTCTTGCCGAGCAGTCTCTCCTTGTCGCGCTTGAGCACGTCCGCCAGGGGCTCGCCAGAGTCGAGTTTCCGACCGGGGTAATCGGGATAGTCGCCGAACCACATCTCGGAGTAGCTCTTGCTGGGGTCGATCTTGAATCCCGTGCCGGGCGTCTTCTCGCATAACCTGGCTGCCAAGGACTCGGACCCCTTCTTTCCCCAGGGGTACTCGTTACATGTCCCAGCCATCTGGAACACAAGATCTGACGGCATATTGGCTATGATCGGAGATCTGGAATTACTAGGTATCTGTCCAGTAAGGAAATCCTTGTGGCTTTTTGATGCTGTAGTATCAGAGGAGATAGATGATCTACTGCGCTGGTTTTGTACACGTGCTTGAAATGAAACGTGGTGAGGTAGATACTTAAGACATTCGATTGATTCGAGAAGAGAAAGTTACTAAGATCGTATATATTTACATCGTATTATGGAGAGCCTACGCCGTTCATCATCAGTATCCTCTTGCAAATACGTACTGAATACCCTCCGAGCTTCACCATATCTGTTAGTCGTGATGATGTAATGTCGTCATAGAAGGTTTATAGCAGATCAATTTGTGGAGAAATTCTTCGCGAGATATTTTAGAATCCCCCTTTATCTGAATATTTAGTTTACGCAGTCTCATAACCATATAGCTTCACAACTTCAAACGGAATCTTGGTTCGAAAAACAAAACGCGATAATTCTTTGTATTAATAATAGCGTGTTTCTCAGAGCATTTACCTAATAGTATAGCCTAGCAAGCTCTTAAAAAGGTGTGAAGCAGTATGAAATTGGCGTATTCTTTGCTAGCGGAGGTAAGATATACTTATACCGATATTTAGACAGTACCTACCGAAAAATATAGTAGCTTAATCGGGGCTCTGGCGTTAACTGTTGACCTTGAAAGTGGGCAGTGCGAAAGCGGCACCAGACAAGGCAATTGAGTATACCGACATAATGCCTGCATTATGATCGATCGTGCTTGAACGAATATAAAGCTGAGAAAAATTATGAGCCTTAATTCAGAAACAGATACTCGGCGGCGACAAAACACTCTCAACAAGGCCCCGTAGTAGCAAGGATAGGGACTTATATATATAGCTGTCTAGTAACTGAGAGACTCCCTATTAGGCAATTGTGGTATTTGGGGCTTTTCCCCAAGAACACCAGCTGAAGATGATAGGCAGTGTTCTGACAAAGAGAAAATGATAACGAATACTATGGACTCTCGGGGGGGAAACTCAGCCTTCGACGTCATTACAGTTGGAGCCTTCTTTCAACTGGTCGCGACGCGACAAGACAGAATGTGCGCTACTCCGGGAATTGGAACTGGCTGTGACGCAGTTGGTGGGGATGATGTGGTCCAGCAATGCAGACATAGAAAAGCGTCATGCATCTCATACACATCTGGTTAACCTAGATGCACTTTACTTTATTTGATGTGGCCTTTAAGTTATTTTAAAGCTTCTTACCATATATAACTATATCTTAACTCAACCCTAAGATGGTCGGCACCAGAGAGCTGAAGACAGAAGACTCCGCGTCGAACGCAGCCACATCATATACAGGACTAATAGATGTCTTACCCGTTCCAGCGACAACAGCGCCCGTCACTAATCCCGGGGAGTGGGATACCGCCAACAGTCTAGTTGATAAACCCACGCTATCCCATTCACTAGCCATGGACGACCACGATGAGAAAGGTTTTGTTCAGCATCCTCGAGAAGATGAAGTGGTCAATCTCGGGTGGAACGAGAGGAAGGAGAACATACCTGCCCCCCTAGTTGGCGGGATCGGGAATGAGGATCTCTGGCTTCTCATACGCCGCTTTAATAAGGTATTACTCGGGTTCTTATAGACGCGCATGAAATAGAGAGATGTATCTGACAGATAGTACCTAGCAAATGTACCATGTGAAAGAAGTCGTATCTACGGTACCGGGAGATTTGGACCTCAACGTCTCAGATGAGGAAGAGTTCTCGCCCGATAAGTTGAGAGCGGCAGTTGAGAGATTTTATATGTCGTATGTAGCCAGCCATTCTCCTCTCCCAAGAAGCCCCGATTTCTATAGACCCATCACCCTTTATGCATGCTTAAACACACACGATTAACAGAAGAAAGGCATACTAATAATTATACACTAGAGTTATCATCAAGCTATTGGCAGCAGTAAAGCACATTGCAAGGCTCCGATCATGGCGCGAAACTAGGAGGACATCTTGCTTTTGCATTGTACGCATGTCTCATGTTCCATCTACCCTTACCAATGTATCGAATGGATATAATTGCTCACTTTGCATCCACATAGGCATATTTCGTTGCTTGGTTCTTCGATTTCCTCACGCCGCTGGTGATGGTAACCCTGATAACCCTAATCCTCTATCCCAAATCTCGTGGCATTCTCTTTCCGCCGGCCCCTATATCTCTTGTGGATTCGAAATCTGGGGGCGTGCAGAAGCCAAAGGCAGGAGTTCTGGGGAGTCACGAAAGTGCTACAGGGGCCCCGGAGAACCATAAGGGCGAGGCAGTTGAGCAGTAAGTGGTATTCTCCGCAGGGCAACACTGGAAACTATGACATCAAGTCGTTACTGTCTTAGAATGCGATCATGTTTGGTGATTCCGACAATAACTGACACCTCCTTTCATCGAACAGAGAAGCGAGCAACTTTTTCAACAGCTTCACAGCCGTCGTAGTTACAAGCGCTACGGGTAAGAACCCGCAGGCAAACCCAGAGGATAGCCCCGCCGAGGACCGCGTCCCCGATCCAACGAGGTTGGCCGCGTCAGCCGCCGAAGCCAAAGACGTAGCCGCCGGCGGCAAGCCGGATTCCAAGCACGACAAGACAAAAGTGCCGGTCGAGAACGCCATCTGGAGCAAGATGCGACCGATCATGCACGGAATATCCGACTTGACAGACACGTGGGAGCGGCTTGGCAACGCTCTCTCACCTACTCCTCCCTTTCCCCAGGATACCTACCGCATCCGACTGGCGGGGTTAATCGCACCATTACTAATTGTATCCGTCATCACAACATCCTACCTCTTCGTCAAAGGTGCGACATTCGGCGTCGGAGTAGGCTTCTTTGGCGACCCGATCATTACGCCGGGGCTACGATGGTTGAACGCTCGATACCCCAACTGGCAAAAGGTCCTCGAGATGCGCAACACGGTCCTGAAAGGCGTGCCCACGAACGCGCAGCTAACCCTAACGCTCCTGCGCATCGGCGAGGCGAACAAAGCGCCCCTGCCGCCCGCGCCGCTCGTGCGATCGCCACCGCCCGATAGACCCGCGGCCGTCACCGACGCCGAGCTAAGGGCCACGGGCGCGGAACCGCCCTTGAACGCCACGGACGAGGAGCTCGAGGCGGCGATGGCGCATGATCCACACACGGCCCACGAGACGGGCGGCGCTGACATCGATGCCGCTAAGGGGACAGGAAGTGACCAACATCACCAACATCGTCACAAGGGCAGCAAGATTCTAGGCGCTATTAAAGGCGCAATTAGGGGAACAGTCAAGGGTGCTATTGTAAGCGATGCGGCGCGCGCGAAGGCGGGTTCGCACCACGCGAAGGAAAGGCTTGGCGCGGTACCTTCTGCTCATGAGGAGATCCCGGCGACGGGGCCCGTGGATTTCAAGGCGCGGCATAATGGCAAGAAGGGACGGATATACATTACCACCAAGTCGACGATTCCCGCTGTTGGGTTCAGCACCGATACCACCACAACCACTACTACTGCAGTTGACGTGGTGAAGGACAATGGAGAGGTTGTGCATGAAGAAGTAGAAAGGGAAGAGGGGGAGCTGAACCCGCGCTGGAGTATAGCCATAGGCGACATCAAAGAGCTGAAGAAGATCGGCGGGTACGGGTGGAAGGCCAAGCTCGTGGTCGGTTGGTCCATGGGCAGAGAGGTGAATGACGGTCTCGAGATCACGGATAGAAGGGGGAATGTTAGACGTGTTACTGCGCTACCCTTGAGAGATGAGCTTTTCAACCGCCTAGTTGCGATGGGTGGACAGAAGTGGGAGGCTTGGTGATGATGGTGTAAGCGAAAGTTGATTGAAACGCGGTTAAGGCCGAGTACATGATACGAGATATGAAAAATATGTACTATTTTATCAGCCTGCTTATTTGATTTGATCGAAATCCAGATTCCGTGACGAACGCTAGAAACGCGTGTAGAATATCCAGATGGGTGCGTCGTGGGGTGCATGTCACGGATTGATTAGTAGGTATTCTTCCTTTCACGTGTCGCCCGAGAGACCTCCGTACAAACTTCAGAGCGCACAGTTCCGTGTGCGCATTAATATTGTTTTTCCCATGTGTTATCAACGGGAGATTTTATATTTGCCTTATCGCGTCGCTAAAACATCCATGATGATCGAATACAAAGATTTTAAGTCCGGGTAGAAGTCCAAGCTAAGGATTACAGGGTAGCACCTCGGCCAGGCATACCCGGGAAAGAGTAAGGTAGGTATGCTAAGCTGATGACGGGAACAGCAATTGAGTATTTTATTCGAACTTCCTTATATATATTACATGGCAAATACAATTAGATCGGAATGGTGCTATTGAAAGAGATGCAAGGCCCATAGAACGACGACGTCAACGAAGCAGTCGAGTTAACAACCGCGGCACCCAGTGCCGAAGTGCCGCACTTGAGACCGAGGACGAAGCTTCCTGGAAATCGGTAAAACAGCAGTTAGTCATTCATCTGGGCATTTTGATATCATTTTGGCCTTCTGTCCTTGGGTTGGACACGGCACAGTGAAGATTCAGACTCACCAGCCATCACATTCGCCATATAGGCATCCGTATGAGTATGGTCGTTCGGGTAGTGGGCGTCCACCGTCGCCTTGCCGAGTTTCGTCATCGCCTGAGCTGCGTACTGCCCGTGCGCTACGTGGTATACGCCGGCCGCCGTGCCGCCTAGTTGGCTTGCCGCGATCCTGATAACTACCAGTTAGGGAGTAGAAAAGAATAGGGGGGATTCTATCCCGGACCTACCAGGCGTAATAGTCGAAGCGTGAAGGGCCCCAGCTGCAAGTACCGGATTCGCAAATACTATAGATTCGTGGGTAAGCAAAATGTAATTAGACGGAGAGAAGAAAGTTCAATCCTCATTTTTGAGATCTAAGACGGCGGAGCGAAAGGGAGAGGAGGCTGGCTGGCGAGATTGGAACTGACTTGTTCGGTGTAGCGGAACTTAGGATGACTTTGGCCCCCTTATTGAGGAACAACTTAGCGGCGTTCTTGTAGTAGGCGGGGTATGTCAGGACTGTCTCGGCGACGCCGTTGTAAGTCTATAGTTACCAGTACATCAGTCAGCAAGAGATCACGAATTGCTAGCTTCTCGAGGGCAGTATCAGGTCCGTAGTCGCTAGCCAACGACTAAGCCCGAATTCGGGATCCGGAACCCGGGATCAGTGTTCAGGGTCGCGACCAGCAGTCGTAATTAACATAAAACTCAACAGTTAGATAGGAAGCTCACCGTCTGACAAGTCTGCGCACCATCCCCAAAACAATCCGTCCTCCCATTATCCGTCGGCGTCAAGCTGCCTCCGTCATTATGTCCAAACTCGACGACCACCCAATCGCCGGCCTTCACGAGGCCCTCAATCTCCTGAAATCTTCCTTCGCGTGTGAACGAGCGCGCCGAGCGACCGCCTATAGCCTTATTGACGACGACGTAGCTCGATGTAGGGAGGCTGTATTGGAGGTACTGGCCCCAGCCGTCCGTGTTGGAGCCCCCGCCGCCTCTGGCCATGGTTGAGTCGCCTGCCAGGTAGACTGTGGCAGCAGCAGCTGTAGAACAGGACGCGAGGAGGAGGGATAGGAGCATTTTCGATAGGGTTAGTTGCTAATTCGACAGCTGTATGTGTAGGAAAGCTTTCGGCGTCTTTAAACTACTCGATTTTATCGTGTTATGGTACAATTAGATGTTTACGTTTCTATATATATGGTATTTGGGGAACTCTATATCTGCTACTAACTTCTACATTATTGGGGCGGTTACCATACCGTTCCAAGGGATAAAACGAACATAGAGCAGACACGTATGGCATCTCCCAATATGAGCTCGGGGTTTCGTAACATTTCAGACCGCGTTTATATCATCCCGGTCGGTCTTAATATGTAAGGCCCCTAGCTACCTAGCTCATAGATTTGGCTCTTAATAATACCAAGTGTTGGTAAACAGATATAGCTGGTGGAGGTTGCCTCAATGGAGGTATTTCATCCGATGGGAATTGGTCAACCTATGCTACGTCCATATTAGCTGTAGTAATGGCAGGTGGTCGTACCCGACGCCAGGTGATAGGTGTTCTAGGGGAGGCGTTTAACCGAACAGCAACTTTAGCGAAAGAAACGTGGGTTATTTTCCCTAATAGTAAACCCTCGCGTCTCTTCGCTTACCTAACTGGTCAATAACTCGAGGATTCGTTACGTCACGGAATCAGTACCTATACGGCGGGCAAGCAGGTGTTTAGCAAGTGGTCTATTCCCGGGTAAGATACCTCGTGAAGGGGAGTATTAAAAGGTCGAGCTCTCCCTACATCCGCTAGGTAACCTTTCAGCTCAACGGAATATAATATTATTTCTCGACCTATTACTATTGTTATAGGCTAGGATAGGTATTGGAGTACAGTAGTACGATTCCTATTGTTACCTAGGTAGACACGGTTCTTGATATATGTCCGACTCGCGCTTATAGCAGATCTCTTTTACACATCGAGTGGTTCGCAAGGTACTTTGTGTGGATTGGCCATCATGTGCTATTTAATTCTTTAATATTTATAGTACTCGTTCATATTCATTATTCGCTATAGCTTTCCTTTGATCTCACAAACAACGTCTCTCCCGCTATTCAACCCGCCAGAAACGATGGGGATACGCCTATAATAACAATAAGGTCGTGAGAAGCCCAGATAGGAAAAGGCATGTCAGCGTAGCCACTGAGTTCGTTACTTTACGGCTACCTGATGTTGGTGAAGGCGAAATCAGGGACGAGGATGGGAATGGGGACGAGGATGAGGGCGGCGTGCTTCCACCACTCTCACTTGTAGTTGTACTTGTTGAAGGAGGTATAGATGTTGATTCTGAATTAACTGTTGAAGTGACTGATGGGGTGGCTTCTTCCATAGGAGTGGTAATAGTAGTAGCAGGTGGTATCTCCACGGGCGACGTGGACGGTTCCTCGGTCACTTCAGGGGTACAGGTATCCTCAACAGGAGGAACAGTCTCCCCCTCGGTCGGACTGGGTGGAGCATCTGTCGTGATCGGGGGCTCGGCGGGCGGTGTTGTGGGTATGTTTACTTCCGTCACAGTCGTGGGCGCGGGACTTCCCGAGAAATAGTAATCGTACCAATCAAAACAGTAACCGTAACATGTATGTGTCCCCTGGAATACGGTGGACGATACATATAGCTGCTCCGCGTACATGGTACCGCCTTCGTAATCCCACGGAACCTCAGCCACCTGTCGTTTCCGTTTCTCCCAGCCGTAGGTGTTGTATGCAGTCTGCACGGGGATCTGCTTCCCAGAAAGCTCCTCTATGAACCCTGCGGTGCACCCTGGGACGGGGTAAAATCCCGCCCAGGCCACTCCGTCGCGCTCCGAGGTGATTGTCACCCCATCATCCGGGTAGTTGTTTCGGAAATTGTACATACTGGAAACGGCAAGGTGTTAGTTATGCTGAGAACTATTGTCGCGGTAATGTGGGTCTACAGGGAGCGGGGGAACGTAGTTCCCCTTGCTCCCTGTATATAAGAAGCATGTCACGCACTATTATGTAAAGTATAACTTTTTTTAAAAAACATTTAAATTTACTTTATATAATTGCATTTAAAAAGTATACTTAGTTTACTTTTACTATTTTTTAATAAATAATACTTTTTGTAAGAGTTATAAGCTTAGTTTGCTAAAGACTAGTATATTAAAAGCTTAGTATAATTATTTTATTTATATTTTAACAAATTTTTTATTATTATTATTTATTTATACTTAAAAATTGTTTTGCTAAGCAAGCAGCTTATACTATATTATTTAAATTATTATATTTTTTTTAATATTTTTAAAAGCTAATGCTATGCTTTATATTAATATAAACTAAATTAGCTAGTTTATTTAATTATAATATTATATAACTATTAATAATATTTAAAATAAAGTTAACCTAAGTATTAATAACTTTAATTTTAGTATAATAAAAATATTAAAAGTACTTATAAAAAATTTATAAAAAGTACAATCTTAAAAAAACAGTTTTTAGCGCTTTTTTTTTTAAATAAAGCTAGCAAAACTATTAAAAATAGTAATAATAGTACTATTTAAATAACTTTAGTAAATTTTATTAATAAAAAAATTATAATATATTTAAAACTAAAAAGTACTACTTTTTTTTTTATGCTAAGCATATAAGCAAGCAAAATAAACTACTATATAATAATTTATATTTAAATTTAAAAAATAATAAACAAAATAATTTTTATTTTAGTATTAGCTAAGCTACTTTTTTAAAGCAAAACTAGCATATAAAACTTTATTAAAAGCTTTAAAGCTAAGCTTATGCTAATAAAAGCTGCTTAGCTTACTTTAGCTTGCAAAAAGTATATTTATATGCTTAAATAAGTAGGTTAGCTAAAAGTTAAACTTAATAAGTAAATTTTAAACTTTAAAAAAGCATACTTTAAAATAAAAATATAATAAATTTTTAAAGTTATAAAATTACTAGCAATAAAAATTTTTTTTAAAGCAATTAGTAAGCATATAGCTTTAAAATAAGCTGCTTAATAACTTGCTAAAATTATTAAATAAAAGCAACTTAAGCTTTTATACTTTATATTAAAGCAATATATAATAGTTTTTAGTAGCTTTATAAAGTATAATTTTATAAGCATAAAACTTAAAAGCTTAAAAATTTTTATAATACTTAAAAAAAAATTATTAAAGCTATTTTAAAAAGCTAATAATAGCTAAAAAAATAAAGCTAATTAAAAAAGTAGTTTTAAGCTAAAAAAAAAAAAAAAAAAATATT
>Ga0247782_1000397_pt1 | contig 32692 bp, 24 predicted proteins | sample UWRJL019104C5_FD_179928 | JGI IMG/M metagenome (GOLD analysis project Ga0247782, IMG submission 179928) | Plant litter microbial communities from Arlington Agricultural Research Station in Wisconsin, United States - UWRJ-L019-104C-5 | ecosystem: Environmental > Terrestrial > Plant litter >...
GGAACCTTTATGCCGACCAAGGCAAGCTGGCCGAGGCCGAGACAATGTATATGCGGGCACTGCAAGGCAAGGAGAAGGCATGGGGCCTAGAGCATACGTCAACGCTTGATACGGTCCACAACCTCGGGATCCTCTATAAATCCCAAGGCAAGCTGGCCGAGGCCGAGACAATGTATATGCGGGCACTGCAAGGCTACAAGAAAGCGATCAGCCCTCAGAATATCATAAGCTATCGACCAGCAATTAATACATCACTGAACTTAGGATTTTTATTGTCTGCTCAGGGCAAACAAAACGAAGCGGAGAGTTTAATAAGACAAGCTTATATTAACCTTAGAGCATTACTTGGGCCTTCGCATAAGGACGTTCAGTCAGCACAAAATGCTCTTCAAAAAATGAATCAGCCACAGCAAAGTAAGTCGATGCTTCTTGGTTTTACCACCCTTAAAACATCACTAATAACTGGTATTCTAACACTACACAGGACCTCGGAAGGTTCGACGGCGAGATATAATTTAGCACTATTTGGCAAATAAGCTTGCTTGGAAAAACAGACAGTGAAGAAAGCTATAACTGCATGGATCTCTATATATAGATGCAGGAGACCTTCGACCTTCATACTCCTTTATTTATACCTTTGTCAAAGAGGGTCGTAGAGTGGATGAATTTATACTCAGCACTGCCTTTGTACTATACATACCGCCATGTTTAAGAACAAGCCCGCTGCTTTGGAATCTATTGTACTAGGCTAAACTGCACCATTATAGTTAAGCACATTCTGCGAGCCAGTGGAATGGTGGGCGACAAACCCACGCAGCAACAGAACACACAGACCACACATGGAGGGCACCAATTCAAGAGGGCTACGCATATACAGAAGATTATGCATAGTCAACAGATAATTGTAGTACAGAACAAACAGAGGATCGGACAGTCTTGCTTGGAAATCCCTACACTCTTTCCAAACGTAGGCACTATAAGGAAGACCTATAACACATTCCGGGTGACTGAGGGGGCAGATAGAGTAGGTTCGATTCCTATCCCTTAGCTCGTAAAGCGGTACGGCTATCTACTAAACGGTCACACGTTAGGAGCCCTAGTGCAGTCGGGCAGACTATAACTAAATAAACTACCTACCTAAGCTAATATAAGAGAGTGGCGCACATCATAGTACTACATGGGCTACGCCGCGTCGGACTCATCAGGCTACGAAGCACGGGCCGACAAGAGATCTCCTACAGGCAAAGCATACGAGCATTATCCAGTTCGCAAAATTTAAAAGTACGAGGTAGACATCATTACAATCATGCCCCGCACAGTCGAGGAACTACACAAGCTCGCGCGGGAGCTGTTCACACGGTCCATTACAGAGACCCTTGGGTGCGAGTCCACGAAGGGGAAACATATCCGCGTCCTGCTCGACGGCGAATACAATCGTGGACACCACGGAGTTCTTGTATGTCTGGGAACCCCAGGAAATGCAAGGAAGGCGAGAAACTCGAGTCTTACCCGGCTTACTACGTGCCTAAAGAGGTGCTTGCCCAAGGAGACCTGAACGCTGACCATTCCGACGATGAAAGCAGGGTCCAGGTTTAGGTTCAGGTTGATGCGGATAGATGGAGCTAGGTAAAAGCGGACGGGCAGCAATTACAGCTTATGCCATCTCAGAAAGGGGCGGGGATGTCGTCGCCCAGGACGCTGCTATTGCGCTTCTTCACGGCAAGTTTGTTCCCGGACAGTTAGAAGGCTACAGGCTACGTGCACATCGAGTTTGATGCCGTCGATGCTTAGTTCGAGGGGGATGTGCTCATGGATACCCGTCTCAAGGACCCTTACAAAAGCGTCGATGTTCTCTTCTCATCGAGACGCGTTCGCGTCTCTGTCTTTGTGAGGAACGGTGGTGAGGATATCCTATGCCTGGTTGCGGATGTCTCGGGGTGCTGTTTACCAGCTGTACGAAACCGGGTTCGCCTGTGTGCTTTTTACCTGCCGCATAGGTACCGCTGTTAATCCCCAGTTACTGCAACCAGGCTCTAACTACGAAGAAATGGCCGTATGAAGGCGAGGCGAACTACTACAATTCCCTCGATCCCCGACTGCCGTGGAGAAGGAAGAAAAGAAAATTTCGGGGAGGTTATAGAGAGTCAGGATCGGTTGAAGGATATTGCTTGGTACTATAGAAATCCGAAGCGTGAGTACGCCGCTATTGCGGGTTATTTGGTATGTGACTTATGCGTATTTCTTTTCCCATTTTCCGCTTCTGTTGTCGTTCTGCCTTATTCCTCACCTTTTCAGAAACTTCATACATTGCAACTATTCGCCAGGATCTTGCTACTCCGTCTAAGAGGCTATTTGTAGCCTCTGACATATATATCGAGCTTAGTTGAGACCGTGCCTACTTACTACCTACTTACGACATCGCTCCTGTGTTTTAACAATGACAATGGGAATGAGAATAAGAGTGTCCATGTCGAAGCTGGAGGCGATCAAAGCACACTAGAAAAAGATCCTAACCTAGATCATGCCAAAGAGAGTGTTGAGGAGATGAGAGCAGATTGAAAACGACTATGACCTCCAGGTTTCTTTCCCTCTAGCGGTAACGTAGAACGGGCCATAGAAATTGGGACCCAGGCATTGATATATCACGCCGTTCCTTCTCTAGGCAAGCAAATACGATACTGAAGATGGTAATCATGATATCAGTAGCACACATGGACGAAGCACAGGAAACACCTTTACTACAACCAAGTACTATATTCTAGATAATAATCCCGGAACATTCTTTACCAATACTCTCTCTCTCCGTCTCTCTCTATATCTCTCTTTACATCTCGCTCTCTCTTCCCACGAATTAAGGTATCTATATGGGCGGACCCCATAGGAGTAACACAACACTCACTTCTTACGTGTCATACTAAAACCCCCTTACTTCGCAATAAAAACAACAAAGATTCTCCCAACCACATATTACATACCAACCGGCTCTCCGCCTAGATTAGAGCTTAAGTTACATTGCCTTAAACAACAGTTCCCTGTAAGCATGGTGACGCTGGGGTTAGGCATTCATGACGTTTTCTCTACGATGTTCGTGAGCTGTTGATTGATTGATGTAAATGCATTGTTACTGGTGAAGTGCCCCCCTTTCCCCCCCAATCTGGTCGTATCAGACAGACAGACATCGCCGAAGTTTTTCTCTCCTCGGCATCAACGAGTAAAAACGACCTGTGACGTGACGTGACATGACATGAGTGAATAAAAGCCTAATAGGGGTAAACGACAGAAAGTGGTTTTTATTTTCTTGTTTTTTTCTTTTATTTAAAACATCATCTACCTACCAGATCATTCAATCCAAGGAAGGGATTTAGCTATCTAACCTACAGATGTAGGCATATTGTATTACGTTGTGTTGTGTTAGGTAGGTAGTATTCCCAGATCGGTTCGGTTCGGTTTTGTCGGCATTGAGGCAGTCAGTCATTTGTGCTGTACAATACTGACAGTATGTATGTGACGATACTGCGATACTGCGCTACTGACTGCAATACTACACACCAAAACACTTTGAAGTTATAGACAACGAACGGATGCGAGATGAGATGGGAGAGGAACTACCAAGAGAGGAAAGAGAGAAGGACCGCTTTTTTTTTTGGTAGTCAAAACGTCTGAGCGTATACTATCGTGTCGTGTGTGTCGTCTGGATTCAGGTTAGCTACCTACTTAACTTATCTGGCTTAGATAGCTTGCGCACGGACTACTTTACCTACCTACCTACCTACCTACTTACCGACGAGCCGAAATACCTAACGAGGTAGACTAAAGCAGGCAAGCAAGCAAGCATTGTGCGTATAATGAGAAGTATCTAATCTTAGATTCCGTACCCCCAGGCGAGTATGTACACACTTACTATGTACATAGGTTAGAGAATCCGGGTAAGTTCAGTAACCCAGTCTAGATACCTAACCTAGTATTAATCACTGTTCAAGGGGTCTCTCGTTCTCCACAACGGTTAAATACCATAATAGGTATGATACTTACAATACCTAGACTACAGTACAAAGCGCGAAGATAGATCTAAGATGATTCCAAAACAAAGTGCAATGTTCTGATGTTGCTGTGTTAGACGAGTCTATCATGTCAAGCATGTGAGTATGCGAAATAAGAAACGATCGAGCGACATAGGAATCCAAATCCGATCGATGTAACCTGTGATATGCTATAAGTATGTATGTGGTATGTGGTATGTGGTATGTAGTATATGGTGTGATGTGATAATGTACGTACTGTAGCATACGTACGTACAGTACATACACGATGCATGATAGATGGGACCGGATCGGATCGGATCGGACGGGGTGCAGAAAAGGGAAAAGGAAGGAAAACTTGGGATGAACTCCCTTAAGGTTCTTTCGTGTATGATTTACCTGTCCTACCTACCTATCTGCTCACCTACTAAATATATATGTGTGTGGGTCCAGGTAACATGAAGTAAAGTGAGGTGATGATGTTATGTTCCAAGTTAGTTACCCCAGATTTTACTAAACATGCGGGTAGGCGGGAAAGGAATAGAGGAAGGGGAAGGGAACCCTTGATCAGATATCTATGTCTATATCTGTATGAAGGGTTTGATGGAATGTGAACGCCTCTTCTCTACTGTATGTATACCTACCTACGTATTTCTTTACCCGTAGGAGTAGCAGTAGGGTCTGGTTCTGATCGCGGCTGGGTTGGGTGTTGAGGACCGAAGTCGGTGTCACCTCTTTTTCTTTTTTGTTCTTACATACACTTCATGCACCTACCCAGTTTACATGCCTACATGCCTTCCTTACCTGCATGAACGGAGCGGAACGGAAGCAGCGCAGAGCAACCAACATACATACATGATACATACAATATATACATGCGTCCATACATAACATAACATACACATGCGGAGAAGCGGAGCGTGCAGGCCTCGAGCCGAGCCGTGTTCGTCCGGTTTTGCCTTACCTTCCTGCCTGCTTGTCTGTCATGTACGTGTATGTACGTGCGGCTGTCTATCCGTTCGTTTTCTTTTCTTTTACATTACACACAGACACAGGGAGAGGGAGAGGGAGAGGGAGAGGGAGAGGGAGAGGGAGAAGGAGAGGGAGAAGGAGAGGGAGCAAAACAAAAAATTTGTGCGTGGTAGGTATGTGATTGTTGGCACGTGATGATTCGATTTGATATATGATGCGTGCGCCACAAAATAGTAATAAATATATATGTCTGACTGACTGACTGACTGACTTGACACCAAAAGTGAATGACGCGGCAGTGAATCCTTCCGGTCTTCTGTCGCACCTGTATGTATGTCCTATGTAAGTAAGTAAGTCTCGTGATGTCGGTTTCTTTTGCCTTTTTTTTTCTTCAGCTCAATGATGCACAGCATATAAGCTGAGGGGGGAACAGAACAAACTCATGCCATTACTACAGTAAGTCCTGTAGGAGCTAGCATCTGGACACTTCCGTTTCTCTTTCTCTCCTCTTGGTAACCGTAAGTAGAAAAGTATAAGCGTGTGGATGAACAAGGGGTCATCAACCCTGATATGCTATCTGGTGAAACCCTTGAACGAGGTTGGAGATGTCACCGAGCTACTGGCCGTGCTACCTATAAACCGACATACGTACACCATGTAACTAGCTTACAAACTATGAGGTAAGTATCTAAAAGATGTAAGGCTTGTCGCATCGATTCCTTCGAGACATCGACATGTATAGGGTATCACATGTTCGTACGAAGGACCACCTCATTTTAGAACAACTTCATCATCATCAAGGAAGTCTTCATCTCAAATCTAGATACAGCACATACGGTTGTTCCGATCGTGCAGTTACATCCTGTGCCGTGTTCTGATCCGGAGACCTTTTTCACCTTTCTTTGTCATTCATCTGTACGTACCTTACCGGCACGTGCCTCGAAGCTTTTTTCATATATGCACCCCGGAATTCCGGACGGGCTACTGTACATACATAGTACATAGTATTACCCGAAACGGGGCGGGTTTTGGTTTCTTCGTCCGCAAAGAGAAAGTGGTCTCCATTCCGCTCTTGGACCACCCACATGGGGGGCTGCTGTATGTATGTATGTACAATAAATGGGTAGGTGAATACATGCATACATAGGTAGGAAGGTAGTAGGGAGGAGATCGGGTGGCAAAATCCTCGTCTTTCTCGTTTCTCTCTCTCTCTCCGTGGTTACAGTGAACATATTTGCGGACAGGTACATAATTGTATATACATAGAAATCCTACCTACCGCATCTCTGGTACGGCTGAAAGCGATGAACCAAACCTCGTGTTTCAAAGGGTAGCGACGGATTGCGCATACATATGTATGTATGTGGATGAAAGTCCGGGGGAGAAGGGAACCGAACTGCTACCTATTTACAGCAGCACCATCTGAGCGCATGATGTATGTATTTATATTACCTAGCTATAACAGTAATGACCTGTTATAATAACAGCAATAATAAGAAGGACCATGATAATAATGACGAGATGGTGACTGATTGACATGTGACGTGATCTACATTCTACATCTACAGACAAACTAACTAAGTCCATACATAGACGGATATCTACATTCAATTCCTATTTACTGCTTGGACGTCTGTCATGCAATACATACCCACTGCTGCACATTCCTGCCTTGTATATTATGTATGCTGTCAAAGACCCTGAACTCGGACGACCCTTGTTAATGCCTGACAGTTTCGTCTACTATAGTAACCTAGAAGTTCTCGCCGAGCAAGTGCTGTATGTATGTAGTCTAAGAATATCCACTCGACTACAGCACTTCCTATTGACTAACCTAGGTTGACTAGGGCGATGAAGCCATGTGGGAAAAAGGGAAGTGACAAGAAGGGAACAAGCGACGTGTCCCAAAACGAACAAGTTTAAGATTCAGATCCCTGACAGTTGCCACGAGGTGTTTTTTTTACATCTGTACATACATGCGACATTAACAGGGGGGAACGGACGGACAAGGGAGGGGGGGTCGGCCTCTATTCCGAACAGCCGGCGTGAAATACTACCGTAACCTACCTATTGTACCTAACCTAGGTATGGACATATGTATGTATGTAGGGAAAATCGATTGTGATAGATGTAATTGGTCGAGAGAGAGGAATTGCGCCAGGTACCACACCTCCCTTAGCCTAGTGTCTGCTACTTTTGTACTGTTAGGGAGGCTTCTTTCCGCTAGACTACTGTAGGTAGTGAAAGATAAAGTAAGTAAATAAGTAACTTTTTTTTTAAACTTGATTCTTTTGAACCGTTTAGAGACGGCTGGGAAGAGAGAAAGAAAAGAGAGCGTATGTTGGTGTCGTTGGTGTTCTAAAGTCCGGAGCGTCCGATAAAATTGGTAGGTACATCTGTACATATGTAAATGAGCGATAGCGGACTAAGAAGATGATCATCACCAACATAAGACTCGCGCTCGGCTGATTTCTCTATTCTCATCGTCGGATGAGGTAGGTGTGTAATGTTCATAATCTCAATTATAGACAATAGATCGTCCAATTAAGTAGAGTAGAAATGGTTTTCTTATTTAGTTTGCTGTACTTAAAGTGAACGGTCGTGGTAAGCCCGGAACTGATTTCAGACGTTGGAGTTTGTTGGAGTCAATCGGGGTCGCTATATTTTGGAGTAGGTTTGTACTTGACGTGCTACTCATTAACCGATGTGCTCTGGCATGACTCTTACCTTGTACTGGAACTAGGTTGATCCATGTAACTGGCAGCACCCTGCTTTGGGAAATATACTTAGTAGATACTAACTAATAAGATTTCCGAGTTGGACGTGGTCTTGCGAAGAAGCAAGATGAGGAATGCAGTAGCGTGCTTTGGTAGATGCATTAGGTCGAACTTAAGCGTTGGGGCTGCATGTGTTCTTCAAGGATTCTTCATGTTGACAAGCTGTGGGCAAAAACGGTATCTATCATCTCGAAGTCATGGACAGTTGAATATTATTATACTGATTGACATGTATCGTAAATCAAAGTCATAGCTATTAGCCTAGGAATACATCTGTACCTACATACCTAGGTTACCTAGTCTCTGCCTAGTCCTAAAACCCTCATCTCACGTTGCGAGGCCGGGGTCGGTTAGTAGTTCAATACTATATTAGGTGCATTACCCGACGCTGCCTGTAGCATACAGTACCTGTTGAACCTTAGCAATTGATCCTTGATCCGGCTTATAGAGTTCATTACCTTGTAATGCATTCGATCATCACGATAATTTTTCCGTGTCAGGCGAAGCCGCGCGTGAAATCGGTGTTTTATTGTACTATGTATGGTAGGCAGACATGGGTAGTGTGTTCGGTCCTCTACCTGTCTAGGGACATATTACCTACCTTAGTAATGTCTTACGTTATGTGGGTTGATTAGGTACATGAAACAGCCTCGGGCCGTAGCCCTGGGGCTGAACGTTTAATGAGCTTAATATGTAGATTTACTGCATACATGTGCGAGTACATATGTACATACTCGGTGCCTTACATACCTGCTGCCTGGGCAAGGTATAAAACATCAGCTGGCTATTGATGCCCAAGATCTAGCTAGCTACTTAAGTAGGTAGTGTAATTGCTTTTGCCGACACCTTTGAAAACGGCTCGGGGTCTTCCCTGATCTTGCTGTATGTATTGCCCAACTTCCGATAAGACCCGACAAGAAGGAAATACGGTTGTACAGGATCTACGATGTACTCGATCTTTGGGACTGTCGCGCTATACGTAAAATTTCTGCAACATACGCGCTGCATATCTATGTTAATGGCGTGGCATCAATAGGTAGTAAAATATTTCTCAACGACATACCGATATACATAAATACCGATATTACCGTGTGTATAATAGCTACTACGCCGTTCCTATATTGCATATATGGGGTTTGGTAGCAATGCTTTGTTGTTGTCTTCCCCAGATCTCCCCTTGTTACGTGCATCGGAGGTTTACTTACATCTCTCTCCCTCATGTTCATGACGTCCGACGGGTTTTGCATGTTTTGCGGTGAATCCCTGCTCACCGGTCTCCATATTGCTGACTTTGAAAAGTTGATCCTATGTATTTACTCTCACCATACGTAGTAGATTGAGGCAGGGTTACCGTTCCCGCGGGATATTGTGGAACGATACAAGAGACGATACCGGGAGCCCAGCGGGTTTGATTGGGGAAGATTTATATTGTGAGAACATCCCGAGGCTGAGGATACGCCCCACTACTCTAATATTGTACGTACGTGTATGTAGAAGTAGAGGCAGGCTAGCGTACCTATCAGATTCTGCAATGCTTAAACATACATATGTGGACTATCTTAACCCATCGCTCTAACAGCTGTCTCCTGTGTTGTCGAATTTGACACAGATTGGAGTTGTCCGCTTTGCGCACTTATCTCCCGAGACTTGAGAAGGCTATAAATGACCGTGCATGCATGATAATAAAACCGTCCAAAGCCATCCACGGCTGTTCTCAAAATAACACCACGTGCGTTGCCTGGACAGGGAAGGTCAGAGTCCCCGTTTGATATGTCGGTGAGTGTAGCGCGTCGACCAGATTATAAGCACTCATCTCTTATTACCTTGTTTCTTACTCGTTCTTCTCAGAACACGCTAGAATACTCGGTCAAGAACGCCATCAGCAGTCTTCTCCAGATCTTAGCTTGAAGTATTATATGTAATGTTGCATGTAAGTTGTAACTATAAGTCTCCGTTTTATTAAATGTTGATACGATACACATCCAATTTACTGCACAACGCCATTTAGGGAAGCCCACACTCTCATGTCTAGTTTGGAATCTAAACTGGAAATGGATGATTAGGCGAGCAATGCATGGACCTGCCCTGGTAGGTAATAGTCGAGTTATCATCATCTTTCATGTTGCAAACACCTGTTGACCGAGTCCTCGAGCCATTTAAAATCGTTGGAATTGGGCAGTAAACCCCGAGTCCTAACTTATTGATACTGATTAAATCTGACCATGTACATGTGTTCAGCTAGGGACAGCACACGACAGCGACAGCATGTCACATCGAGGCACGGACGGGCAAAGGAGGTACCTGCCTCTGTACCTGACCCTTACGTCTCGCTCGGTGCCGTAGATAGGTCTGGGAGGTACTCGGCAGGTATTGGGCCAAGGTAACATGGATACACCCACTTACCTGCAAGGGTCTCGCCAGGGCTTCCCATCCTCCCTACCTAAAATACTTGTGAGTACCTACTCAGGTACGTCGCTCCGGACTCTACTGTACTCATCCCTGTCCAAAAGCCGGGGCCTGCCCAAGCTCGTCCTTCTAGCCAGTCTTCTGGAAGGCCCCTCTATACGGTCTAGCTTCACAAACCGGCTGCAACATCCCGGACTGCGCACGCTTTTCTGACCATTCATCTTCCAATCCTGTACGCGATTTGCTAGTTGAACTCCGCTTGAGGAGTCTGGGACGTTTTGGTACTGATAAATGATAATAAAACGAGAGAGGGGTGGTCTGACAGCCCAGGCGCCCAAAGCATGTCAAGCACCCAAGCGCACCCAAGCGCACCCAAGCAAGCCAGGCAAGCCAGGCATTAATAAGCCCGGGCAGAGTACATAGTCTTTTACTCGGGCTTCCTCGTGAATGCGCAACGGGAAAGGTAGCGAAAAGGACCCGACAAGACGATCGATCATAAGAAAGTAGAAGTCCCGAGCCTTCCTTTTTCTTGGCTGTCTACTCCCTGTTCTCACCATCGTATCACCTTAATAAACTCTGAATTTATTCACATCGATTTCCAAGGCGTCTTTGGAAGTTGTGAGAGGCTCAGCGCCCAAAAGTCTTGATATACCCTCAAATTAGAATTCCTTTTCTAGTTTTGTCTTTTGCCTCGGTCGTGTAACGCTTTTCGCCCTGAGAGGAGGGAAAGCTTATTTGCCCATCTGCCGTCCCGGTTTCCGCTGCTTTCTGGGATTTTCTATCAGTCTCCGGTTGAGCTCGATACGTTCGTTTCTGTTGTGGTGGCGTTCGACCAATTGTCTTGTTTGTTTTACGTCGATTTATCCCGAGCAGCCTTCCGGTGTTTTACGACGACGACGCTCTTTCCGCCCGAGGCAACGGTACTTCTGACAGGACTCGAGCAGACTTGCTTGCTTGCTCTTTTAATCTCGGCTCTTACAATCGCCACCGAAAGGCTTCGCTTCGAGTGGTATAAATTACTGGGCTCGGCAACTATGTTCCGTTATCACCGGTATAAGTAGGGTCACCACCGTGATAGGCAAACATTGCGCGTGCGGTTGAGTTTGGCCGAAACCAGAGTCTAGGCACAGCGAGTGGACTAGCGACGGCAAACTTGGGACTGTGGGTAACGAGTGTCGACCCAATGAAGAGATGAGATGCTTACTCTGATCATTTGCAGTGGGGAAAGCGAGAAGCGCTCATCAACTGTTTGCTCACTGAAACACTTCGACTCTTGACGCTCGGAGATCATTTCAGGCAGGAACTGGAAGAATAAGACCGGTATCAGAAGTGACTGTTACCGCATTCTTGGCTTACCAATAACCCAACGCACTACGGAATATTGTTCATATAATAAAGAGGTGGACGCGGATTGTACTCCCATCCTGTTGGGTCAATCCAGAGAAGAAGATTAGATTTGGTTGCGAGGTGCATGAATATCCCTGCCAAACCTGCAGTCGTCATGACATCCATCGTAAGTGTCACGAGTTTTCTTTTGGCTTGCCTCGTCATTTCTTTTCCTGATTTCCTTGATTCCGCCCGTTCCGCACTCGCGTAAGTCGAGGTTTTGGAGTTATGCAAATTGCTACTTTCTACCCGGCCTATCTCACTTGGTTGTCTTACCGGCGTTATGTCCCTTTGGGGCTCTGATTTGCTTCGTTTCCCCGGTGTGCTGACATGTCTCCAATGTCCTGCTCTTACACTCCATCCCACTCCTATCAACTGCTGTATAATCCTGTTCACCGCCTCGCGGCTGTATCCTCTCTGTGCGCATGGGGTGTGGCTATTTTCGATAAGCAGCTTTCCCATTGAATATCCTCCAGTTACCCGTTTGCTCACCTGCCCACCCCCTACCCCTCCGTCCAACCCATTCATTTCATCACATCCCCTTCTGTGCAAACGATCCAGGATCATCTTATTAAGGGCTCGGGTTCGGGTCGGTGCGATGCGCATTCCATACAAATAAGGGAAATCCTTGGCTGTCCACATGTCTGAGCTTGATTGCCCTTTGGTACCGTCGCCGTTGCGATGCAATCCGCGTCTTATCGGCAGAGAAATCCATTCATGATGCCTACCATGCCTATCATACCTATCATGCCTGCCGTGCCTACTATGAATTGATGCCCAGCAGCATTAGAGAGTGCGCCATCACCTTAGGCTTACCTACCTTACTTGTTTGCACGCCTTCATTTGCCCAGCGGCCCCTTGTGAGGGCGGCCTAGGGGCAATCTAGGGCAATGGTGAAAAAAGTGAGGTGACGTTGCACATTGTTTCTGTGGCCCTGATGCGGCCAATGGGCGGTTTAGCGCATCTCATATAATCGTTTACCCATCGCCGCCCTTCCCATATTAAGAGTTACTCATCCCTCGCCTTCCCGTTTGCTTTTTGGCCCCGTTCACAATTTATCTTTATCTGGTTGGCGCAAAGCTCCGTCGTTCCTTCCTCCCTTGTTTTTGCTCCAGGGAGCACTAGTGGTTTCTGTCGAGCTTGATTCATATTCATAATCCAACTAGCCTGAACTCTGAACTCAAGCCCCAAAGGCAACACCTCACCTTCCATGTCTCTCGCCTCACTATTACCAACTGGCTTCCTCACCCAACCTCAACCAATCTCGGGCGCGAACACCATGTCTTTATCCTTCTAGCATCAAGACGTTTCATCACTTCCAGTCGTCGCATTCGAAAACCACGCTTGAACTCCACTTGCTGGGCCTTGCGCACGCTTCCTTGGCGTGCTTGATGACAACATGGCCATTATCGATACATCTGCATTGTTGATGCTAACCACCGACATCCAGCTGTGTTTAGCTCATTATTGCGACTTGCATGGTCCAACTCCGTTGATGGTCACCGAAGGCCTACCTGTTCCTTGTGGAAGATGTCGTGATGACAACGCCGCCGAGACCGGACGCGCGAGACCGGGCGCCACTCCAGGCGCCACTCCAGGCGGTGCGCCAGCCGTAACGGATGCCTTACGCCAAATGAATTTAAGTGCATCGACACGGTGCGCTTCTACCCCTGTGCCCGACCACGATGCGCAGACGCACCGGTCGGCCATGCTTCGAGCCTCCCAACGTGCGCCAAAGTCTGTTCAAACCCCACCAATTTCCACAAAGCCACCGCCGATAAGCGCCTCGGCTGTGCAGACGCCACCTCAAAGCCCGCGGAAAGCCCCCGGCAGCCCTCACGAAACCTCGACCGCCAATGCCTCGCGACGCGATTCGAGTTTTCGGCGGACGTACGATGAATATGTTACGAAGCGCGCAAACCCATGCGCCAACTGCGCTCTCACTCTCCCCAAGCTCCAAGAAGGCAGAAAGAAGGACGCCAAAACGGAAGCACAGGGTCCAACGTTAAGGACCCGTGCTCCCTACGCCCGTGTCTACGGTAGTTTGGCCGATCCTAGCCCACCCTGTTCCAACCCACAGTCGTCATCTACGTCCGACGCCGAGGAGGAAATGTCCCCTAACGGCGGGAGCCGCGCAAGCTCCCAACCTCGACCTACTACATCCACGTCGCAGTCGAGCTCAACCTCCCGTTGTAGCATGCCTCCTCATACCCATTATCTAGACTACACATCTACCCACGAGCCGACAGCGCCCTCGACTTACTCGATCGTGCGCGCATCTTGCTTACGCACGCTTTCCTTCGAGACACTGCCACGGAGACCCGAAGCCACTCAGTCAACACCGTCACTTCCTTCGCCGACCTCTTACGTTCTCCCTCCCTTCCCGTCTGCTATCAGTGTTGGCCCCGGTTATATCACCGCACCTCCTACTCCGCAATCAGCTTCCAGCGGCGGCCCGATATTTTTTGGTGATCCTTCAGCTGGCTACACAACGGCTTACATATTTCGCATTCCTGACATCCATGCGCGCGGTCGCAAGAGAGTCTATGCGTTCTTGGCTCTTAGTACGCACCGAGAACGCTTAGCAATGAAGGCCTTTAGTTTCATTTCTACGGCATTCCGCGACTTGGCGGCTTGGATTCAAGAATTGGTCGAAGCGGAAGCGGAACGTGAGCGCGAACGCGAGGAGGAAGGAAGCGCGGTGGCGGCACTGAATGCTGCCTATGGCAATGGTGGCTTCGGTGGCCGCGGTCCTCACGATAGCGGCATCGGACTTGGAGGCGGCCTCGGCAGCTCAAGCATAGACACCTCCAGGGACAGAGATCGTGAGACCAGCAGCTTTCTGTCAGGGGGCGGAAGAAGTGGCTACATGCAACGTATGGGCGGATCTATGGGACCCGGTGGTTTTACACCCAAGGCTCGCGGATTAGCCGAACTTGTTGGTCTGCCCGACTTCTTCCTCGAGCTTCACACTCGCTTTGTCAAGGTTCTCCTCGAGCTTGCCGTCGTTCTAGGCTCCTGAACGGTCTCTTAAAATCCATGGTCGATATACGAAACTACGATGCATGATGGGATGGATGCGGAGGATATACCCTACTTGCATATTAGGCATGATACCCGCCCGCTGACACGCGGTGCACGAATTTACGGGCGACCCCACGGCGTTAACGTATATTCTTATTTTTATGATATCCCTCTTCAGCGGAGTCGTCAACGCTTGAGCGTCTTTGCCGCTGAGGAAATTGTAACTTGATGCTTTGACTTCCAGCCTTTTTTGCTGCTGATGTATTACATTTTTACCTCCTTCTATGTGGCAACAATAGATCCAGTAGCCACCTGTATTATGAGCATCTTTAGGGCTTTAAGGAAAACTAGAGCAGGAACACACAAGGGCAACAACAAAAGTTGAATGAACGGACGGGAAAATACGTTTATTAGCTAGGAAACTTTTCATAGCGCATCGGAGCGAGGCATGGACGGGACACAAGGGCGTCAAACATCTAGTGGTCTGAGAGACCTTGCCTTTAGGTGCATAGGGCATAATATATGTTTGCCATAGACAGCTACATACCGCTCAGCCTCATGACTATGTGTCTAGGTGCCTTCTCATCCGTCTGTCTTGAGTTGGTCTCCCCCCAATATGTGGCTGGTTCCCCGGGGTGATCCAAAAAAGGATTCAAGCTCCGATGGTTAATATAGATGATCGATGAAAGAATTTAACTAAGGCCCCAAATTGTAGGGGGTTCTTGAAGACGGCCCTCGTCCCTTTTTGCCGCGACTCCCATATACTGTACTTGAAAAGTATAGACAGTAACTCAGTCAGTCGGATAAGGGCTTAATCTAGACGACAGAGAAGAAAGACGAGCGTAAAAATGGAATAATAGTTAGTATGTTAGCGCTCAGGGAAGAGGGGAAAGTTGGTGCTTGCTGTATGATGTTTTGTATTTATATTTATACTGGGACAAGCTCATGACTTAGTTACTTGTAACTACCTACCTAGGAATCTGCTTATTAACCCAATGACGGCGCATTTCGTGGACGCTATGTAATTTCGACGCGGGCATAAATTTTTTTCTCTTTTTACGTGTAACCCGCTTCGTTAGAAGAGATCTTGGGCCAAACTTGTCTTTATTGATGTGTACAGTACGGTATATTCTTATGAGAGGATCGCTTTTCTTTCTCGCCCGGGTGTATGCAGTAGGCCTTGACTTTTGGGTGTGTCTGAGAGTTATAAATATGAGAGGCAGAAGGTATGTAGGTAGATTTAGCTTCGAATATAGTGGGGATAGGATAGATAGTTTGACGAACATATTGGTATGTTACTGTAGATATACAATATGTAGGTTGTCATATTTATGTGTGCGCGTGTGAGAGCGGTCGACTAGATTTCATAGCTTATTTTGCTTCTTATTCTTGACTTATCGGGGTGATAGGCAGTCCTAGGATATTACAATAAAGGACAATAAAAGGGGGATAGGGGGGGGGTTGGGGGGGGGTTATCGTTAAAGGCGTAGAGATAAAAGGTGAGAGACATACAGAGAGAGAGAGAGCTATGAAAATATAAGTATGTAAACAGTTGAAAACCTTAATTAATATCTCTTGACTTAAATGGATGACCCTGGGCATTTACGCACGTACGTTAGCAGGTGACTGAGCAAAGAAAGGGTTTTCTAAGTTCTTACTTATATGATATGAAGGTATGCAGATGCAGAAATAGGGGTTCGCTGGGCTAATATACGGTAGGGACGCAGGCAAAGGTGTGGAGAGCGGCCTCAAGTTCAATGGTGCTAAAATAAAGATTCGTCAACAAGCGGTGGAAGTAGATACATACTTACAAAATTGTTGCGTTCGGCGTTGTGTTGGCTAGGCACTCGGATAGCTTGGGGCTAGCCATGTACATTACGTTTCTTTGGTATGTTTGTCCTATGTTTAATGAGCGTAGATGCGTTTATGGGAACCAGTTTTAGGGGTGGAAGACGGAAAGGGGGAAGGCCGGAATATGAGTAAGGGAGTGAGTTAGAGAGAGTCGGTAAAAGGTTTATTTGTCCCCTTATTCATGGTTTGAATACGTTTACAAAATAGGGGGGGCACTTACAAATCAAGCCTTTGTTAGGCATAACTGGTAAAACGGTATAATCATCATCTTTGTGGAAATGTTAGTACATTTACTAAATAGGGAGACACTTACGAATCGAAATTTTATTTAGTCTCAAGACATCCATTGATATTGGGTATGCATGCTATGTTAGGTAAATAATAACTATCGACTATGTTAGCATCAGACCCTTATTCTGCTTACCTACCGATCGACTGCGAAGATTAAACACTGCTAGTAAGTTAAGTAGGATCAAATAGCAATATGATCAAACACATTATCCTCATCGACAGGCATCTGCGTAGGCGGAGTGGCTCCCTGGTCAGCAATGCCAACAACCAGCTCCATAAGCGCCCGGTCATCATCGCCATGCAGATCGACAAAGCGGCAGGACATGAGCTCGGCGTTACCAAATACCGGCTCGCCCAGAATCAGCAACTTGACGAAAGCGCTGTGCGTCACGACCACGATACGGGTGTTCTCTCCCTCGTTCGGGTACTGCGCCGCCACGGATCGCGCAAGGGAGCGAATGTACAGGCGCGCCTTCTGCGCCCTCAGTGCCAGTTTCTCGGGGTCTGGACCGAAGGACTTGCTAGCGTCTTTGTTCCACCAGCCGTCCGACAGGAAACAGGTATCGACCAAGTCATCACCGAACTCGTATTCGAGTTCCTCGGCCGGAGAGCCCGTGTCGCTGGGTCGGGCGCTCGATTCCTGCAGCTCTGGGACGAGGACAATACGCATTCGGTTCTCACCTGTGAAGAAAAGGGGCTCGAAGCCGTGGATGGTCGTCTGGATAGCCCGACGCATGGGCGACGAGATGACGTGGGCTACCTGGTACCGGTACTTGTAGGTGTTGCATAACTCCCGCGATTGAGCGACGCCCTTTTCCGTCAACGCTGGGTCCCGGATGAAGTTGTCCTTTAGCGCGTTGTGGAGAGCCTCACCGTGGCGGACAATGTCGATGATGGGAGCCATTTTGATCTGGGGTGTTGTTTAGTGATGAGATGTTGGTAATAAAAGTATGGATGTTGTGAGAAGGGGTTTTCGTTGAGTTTGTGTGTTTGTGTGTCTATCGTCTTCTGTGATATCGAGATCAAAATGGTAGCGAGGCTTAAGCTCTTGAGGGTGATGAGGATGATGAGAGATTCTAAACATGTTTTGATGATTGAGATGTGATGGGTTTATATACTCTCTCTAAAGAGCATGTTATTTTGAACAAGCGCGTTGTCACAAACACAAAAAGGGGTTAAATTGTGTTCACAAACAATGTGGTTTAACTATAACTTTGTTAGTTTACATAAAGGAGGTTGTTAAACAAAGTACGACTTAAAAAGAAGCAGATATAGTTTAATAAACATAAAGTATATACCTATATTGTCGGTCCCTGTCTTAATATCTGGCTTGTTTATAGCGAAAGAGACAAAGAAGTTAACCTAGGAAATAGTGCGTTGACCAAAACATATTATCAACCAAAATTGTATAATCGTACCAGGAGTCTTCGTAAGATCTATTACCCTAAACTTTTTAGATACGTAAAAATGAGTAGCAGCTTGCCTTCCTACGGTCTTGGTTACCATAGTGGTTATTTTATGTCTTCTCTGAGACTTATCGCGAAGCTGCGTGAAATCTAACTCAAGAGGAGGATGACGAGCCAGAAAAACTAGCGGAATTACAACCATACATCGTATAAGATGGGCCGAGGGACAAGGAGGATTACATAGTCATCAATGATTATTACTTATTTACTGTCATAAAAATACTATCTCTTGGGCCTCCTTCTAACCCCAACCAACTCCTTGAGTGCCCTTCCAGAAGGGAACCTCAATAATAACATATCCATTACCAACCGCTTCCTCTCGGCGCGATAGACCGACTTCAGATATCTCGTCTTCGCATCTCCAAACGCAAGCCGTACCTCCGGCCACACGGCAGCAAGTGACCAACCTGCACTGCACGCTCTCCTTATAACGAGCTCGGAGACGCGGACGACGAAGTCCGCCGACGACGAGAACTCGAGCAGCACCTGCGCGAGCTGGAAGAAGCGCTTCATGATAGTCTCGCTAGCTGTCTCGACATTCGCCGCGCTCTCGGGGCCGACGGGGACGACCCCTTCGACGGAGGCTGCGGAGGTGTCGGAATGCCTATGTCGAGGTGTCAAGAGCCTGCCCAGCACGCGCAGGTAGTCCTCCTCGTCGCGCCTCTCGATCTCGAAACACGCGAACAGGATGTCTATCCACGCCGTCGTAGGCAGCTGCTCCTGGTCCTCGCGCCGGTACACGGACGCGTTGGCGTCGGCGCCGTGGGATAGGAATAAGTCGAAAACCTCGGCACGCAGACACGCGCTGAAATGGGGTAGTAGACGAGACGCCAGTCCGTCGCGCGTCTGCCGGATTAAGAGGGATATGAAGACAGTCCAGGGCGTCTTCTTGCAGATTATCATACCGGCGGACGATGCCGACGTGGCAAATTCCTCGTTGGGGTCTTGTCCGTGCTCGAGAAGTAGTTGGATTGTCTTAGCGTGAGAGCTCGGACAACCTTCCTCCAATATCACGACTAAGGGGGGCCGGTCGAAGTCGGCGAAGTAGTTGGGGTGTGTTAAGAGCATTTTCTCCACGTAGTGAGGCATACGCGCTTGTAGGAGACGCTCCCGGAAATACGCCGTTGCTACGGTTGTGAGGTAGTGTGGAGATGACTCCCGGGACAGGGATGCTTCCATGTCGTGGAGAAGGGCGCGGAATTTGTCCCTTAGGACGCTGCATTCCGCGTCGTGCAGCGATGCTAGGGCCATGGCTGCGCGCAAATACTCGTCTAGGGCGCTCTCCTCGTAGCGCCCGGCGTGCCGCCGGCGTGGGATCCTCATCCCGTATGGTTGCATCTTGATCCAGGCTAGGTGGACCCTCGCTAGAGATAATTCGGGGTGATACCATTCGGCGCTCTGCGTTGACAGTCTCTCCGACACGTCGGGGATACATAAGTAGTCGGCGACTGTACGATGGAGGAACTCGACTCGATCATCGTGGACTTCTAATAACCCCTTGCAATAGGCGTTCAGTCGTCGTTGGACCCTGTCGCGTAAAGATTTCTGCTCTGGTGAATGCTCGAGCTGGCCGTTGGAGTTGTACCATGGCGCCTTGTAATAGGTTTCCAGACGTCGATCAAGTCTTTCTTGTACGCTCTTCTCCCTATCGCTGTCTGATGGGAGGTCATCAGCAAAATCGTCCCTGTCGGGGTACTCAGCGTCGTGGAATTCATACGATAATATGCTAAGGGGTTTCTCTGCTGCCCTGGCGAGGCGTAGCGTGCCAGCCATTTTCTCATGGTAAAAGGGTTCGACCGTCTGTAGAATATGGTCGAAGAAGTTCTCCAGATCCGACGGAAACCTCGCTAGTCGGCTCGATAGATCGGACAAGTCGTCGTCGTTGGTCAGCCCGCTGCGAAGTCTGTCGGTTACCAGGGACACCCAGAGAAAGACGCCGTGGGACTTTTCAGTAATGTATTCGAACAGTTGAGTGTGGCGTTCAGCCTGGTCAACCAGCCGCTGCCAGCGGGGGTGAGGCATGAGTCTGTCCTGGACATATTGACGAATATCACGCTTGGTGAGGTTATGCAGATACAGATTCTGCAACCCGTCCAGTCCAAAGGCATCATGGAACACATTCCAGGGTCGACTTGAGATGCAACACTTAATATTTCTCAACTTCGACAGCCTCACCAGCTCCTCAGAAACCTCGAGATGATCGCCGTTATACTCGTCCAGTCCGTCGATGAAGAAACATGTCCTTACCCCGATACCGGGCGACGTGACCAAGTCTAGCACGTGACGGAGCTCGGCAATGGACCAAGGTTTCGACGCTGCACTTACCGAGAAGTCCGACTCGTCCCACCGCGTCCGGCAGACGATCTTGATTAGTGCCGGGTTCTGACGGAAGATCTCGAAAAGAAGCGTCCGCAACAACCCTTCCTTCGATTTCTGCATCGGCGTGCCGAATATCCAGAAATAGTGGCTGGCGATGACGGGCTCCGATGGGCTCGACCATTGGCTTAGCGCCGCTCGTGTCTCCGGGCTATCGACTATGTGCTTCATAAACGTAGACTTTCCGGACCCCGGACGGCCGGTGACCCAGAAGATGCCCTCGCCTTGCTGGAGCCAGCGCACGAGTTTCTGCGATTCCCTCTGCTCTTCGTCATCGACCTTATCCTCCGCGGCAAGAGCCCATGTGAAGGTGCCCGGATGTGCCTCGGGGATGGCCTGGTGGCGCACAGCGCGCGAATCGAAGCTCAAAGTGTCGAGTATGGCCTGTTGCTTTTGGATGTCGTTGGTGCTGATACACAGGTTCTGCATCTGTCTGTCCAGCTCCAGGACCTGGCCCGGATACTGATTCTTCGCCACCGCGCCGCCATGACTGAAACTGACGCTCTCCAGCTCCGTCACTTGCGACTGGATTGATTGCAGGATGTGCTTCAGTTCGGCGAACTGCCGGTCTTGGTTCAGCCGATGCAGGCCGCCATCCTTCTGCAATCTCGCGATACGCTGCTGCTGGAGACATTGGAACTCACTATTGCCGGGTCAATTTGGCATGTTCAACTACCCAAGGATATATGATTATACTGCTTTCTTGAGTTCTTGGGGAATGGTCCATCTGCTCTTTTCTCCTCCATCAGATTCGTGAGAAAAAGGGGCTTCAGACCTTGATATGGAGCAAATCAGGAGAACCAGCGTCAACTGAGTCCTCTGAAGTCGTTCATCGAGAAGCTTTATCTCGGGCCACTTCCACGTGGACTCGACCGCCTTGCACAGACATTGATACCACGTCTTCTCCTTGCCTTCGGCTTTAAGTTTTCGAGTGATAGCTAGGAGCCTCTCGCAATCGGCCTGACACTCGGCTACGAGCTCGAGCAGCTTCCTAGCATCTAGGCTGCAGTCTAGCTCTGCGAGGTCTCTGCCAGCATTTTTCAGGCCGAAGCTGAACTCTAGTAGGGTGCCGTAGACGGTCTCCACGCTCTGGACCTCGGCGGTCGAGGCCCGTGCCGACTCGTGCACCTCGGACGTCTGCGCGATCAGACCCCCTGCGAACGAGACAAACTGCGTGACGGTGGCGGCGATGCTGAGCGCAGACAGGGCATCCATGAGCGGCCAGTCGGCTGTCTTTGCGCAAACAGTTGGAAAAGCTGAAGAAGACTAGACCAGAGATTCTATCACTATCTATCTACTTGCATAGTGGTAGATCGAATGCGTGTTGCATCTTTGCGAATCGCGGCTGCCTCGGAGGAGTTGCTGGCCAGAGATCTTTGCGTGACGACACAGGCATAAAGATAGGCGTGAATAGATCCAATTAAGCTTCAAGTAAGAAATAGGTAGTCCCTATTTATATATAATTATGGTCTGTATAACTGGGTATTTAGCGGTTCGAGTGAGCTGCTGTCAAAAGGTGGCTTACACTACTTACAATGCCGATGGCATTTCTAAGACACTCTTGGTACGCGCCTGGTGTAAAGAGAGTTGCTAGACACGCATAGAATCATCGAATGAAGCCCCTCCCTTTGTGCCAATGTATGATACCCCCTCTGCCAAAATACCCACTCTGTTAATATACCTTCCCGCCTCTGTTAGTGTACCTACCCTGGTTAATGTACCACCTCTCTGCCCCTAGTCGCCCCCCATTGGTCCCAGGTTCCCAGATTCCTCAGTTACTGCAACTGAAAAAATGGGGGAGGGGCTGATGGCGTTCCCCGATGCCATCGTCCGGGGAGCAAGCCCCTTACCAGAACGTACTGGTGCGGCCGCAAGGGGGACTACTGCGTGGATCAACAAAACAATTTGGCTCGCTCCACAATCCTCTACGCCGGGCCAGCATCGAAGTCTGCCTTGCCAAGACTCCAGGCGGAGGAGAGCTAGGGAAACAGTGCCTCTACTCCTCTCTCCGCTAGCTTTGTTATGTGCATAGCAGCATGCATTACTATAGTAGTCTGGGTCAGTTTCGATGCTACACTCTTGAACAAAAATGACATTATTGGGCTTCAGCCTTGTAGGGTAGTAAAACTTGTAGGGTAGTAAAGATTGTCGTAGTAACTTGCGATTTGCTAGAACCGACCCCTGCTGGCAGCGCGGCGTTGCGAGGTTATGAGTCCTTATTATGAAGTCCAATGACGACCCTTGCCCACGTACTAGGCGAGGGGTCCGCGTGTACGCCCGCCTGCTTCCCAGTGGTTTGTTGACTCAAGCAAACTTTGCAATAAGCACAAAACCTCTGGTCTGATCACGCTGCTTGCAGAGCAATGGCACTGCGCTGCATCTCTTACCTTTCATTGATCTGGGACATTCCCACCCTGCATGGTCCTGGGACATTCTCACCCTTCATGGATCTGGGATATTTCGGTGAAAGTTACTAGCGTAGGAGGCAACTTATCTCGGCTGATCCGAGTGGCTGATCTCTGGATACCCAAACACTCGGAAGTCTCCTGTAGCTATCAAGTTCAATATTCAAAACCTCTCGCTGCTTACGCATTGCGGAAACGTTTAACCCAAATAGAACAGGGGACGAGGGCATTAAACGTCTCTATGGGAACGTTCGGGATGACGTGGACTGGCTCTATTACTATAGTACACTGAGGCGAGCCGTACTTCGCAAGAACTACAGGCTCTTAGATGGCATCAGAACCACAGCCTACCACGCTTTTTATGAAAGCAACTCCTGCCCTAATCAAGTCGTATAATGCAGCCAAACACCGATCCCCTCAATGTGCACTAAGACCCAATGCTTATTTGTAGAAGTCGAACTTATTCTCGTCGTTCGTACCCTTAACTTGGCTGGAGTATGCATCCTCTAGATCAGACTGGATAATATTGTACCTGTTTTTCCGAACAGCCCGAAGACCGGCTTCCTGCATGATAGCGGCGATAACCGCACCGCTCAGAGGGTCGTTCCGCACGATCAAACTGTCCAGGTCTACCTCGGGAGCCAGACTCATCTTGCTAGCAATCGTGGTAAAGATGAGACGCCGCTCTCGACGATCTCGGAGATTCGGGAATTCGATCTTTCGATCTAATCGCCCAGGTCGAAGGAGAGCAGGATCCAGGGTATCCGCTCGGTTGGTGGCCATGATAACTTTTACGTTTGCTGTCTGATCAAAACCGTCCATCTGGTTAAGCAGCTCGAGAAGGATACGTTGCACCTCGCGATCGGCTCCGGTCTGCGCATCGAATCGTTTCGTCGCAATCGCATCGATCTCATCAATGAAAATGATGGCAGGGGAATTTTCCCGAGCCATACGAAAAACATCTCGAACCATTCGCGGACCTTCACCGAGATACTTCTGCACGAACTCGGAACCGACGACGCGAATGAAATTGGCCGTTGTCGAATTAGCAACGGCCTTGACTAACATGGTCTTGCCGGTACCGGGGGGTCCGTACAAGAGCACACCTCGAGGGGGGTCGATACCAATCTGCTTGTAGAGGTCGAAATGCGTCAATGGCAGCTCGACGGCTTCTCGGATCTCTTGCTTCTGCATATCAAGCCCACCAACGTCGGCGTATGTCACGTCAGGCTTCTCGTCGACACCCAGCATTGCGATAGATGAATCGGCCTCGGGAGGGAGAATGTCGACGAGGGCGTTGGAGTGTCGGTGGAGAGCAACAGACGAAGAGGGCTTCAACAACTCGCGATCGAGTGTCGACAATATGCGGACGACATAGTTGGAGCCTGTACTAGATTGGACTATACCGGTACTACGAGGGAGGACGTTAGGAACGGATCGAGATGACCGGGTAATTGAAACTTACTTTTGGTCAATAGCTTCCATGAACTGTCCAATTACTAGAGGCACGCTCTGGATTCGCTTGATCTCTTCCTGAGCGCGAACAAGCTCGCGCTTCAGGCTCCTGCATTTTGTGTCAATCTAGATGCATTCGGCGAGGTTCGCGTTCACTTCGTGGCAACGACTGTGGCTTACCGCTGCTCATCCTTGATATATTCCTCTTGCAGCTGAATGTACTCCAAATGCCTCTGCAGCTTCTTTAATGTGGCATATTCATCTCCTCCTTGCGACGTCACGCCTTCGATGGTTTCGACGTTGGGTATGGTGGAAGGAACGGGTTTGTTGTGAGGTGCCACGACATTGGCTGGATTCTCTACTATGACATCGCCCATGCTGACGTCGGTTGCTTCGAGCTGGGTTGACGGCGCGTGGTATTTCGATTAAACTGTTAACTAAGATGGGTTGTGCGTATACGAGGATGGTAATTTGCCGCGGGAGACCCTGTTGCTTGTGGACGGAGAAGAGATGACAATGAGTTGTAATAGTAGAGCTGGTAGATAAGGTTTGCGTTTGCTTGAAAGCTAGAGACCTAGCTGGAACTCATCTCTTGGATGTCGCTTGGAAGGCGACGCCAGCCTTGCAGCCTTCAGACCTGCACTAGCCTATTCGGGTTTAATCACTTTCTACTTATCCTTTAGGTGCATAAACCCGCCAACCTCGTTGTGGACCTAATTCCTAATTTGATAACGTTACCAAAGTTTACTACTGAGATTAGTGGTGTAAAGAGACGAATCTTCAAGCTGGCATACCTATCCCGTATTTCTTGTATCAGACATCCCGGCCCCCTGGTAGGCCCTTAAATAGGCAACTGTCGTAAGTATCTACTAAGTAGGTAGTCTTTATTTGTTAGGTATGTATTCAAAGTGTTTGAGGGTAGTCCATACAAGTTGTCTATACGCTCTTGATGCTAATCAACTCATGAACCTCTTAGTATTTGCCCGCTTTGCTCCACGCAGCAAGCATTCCTGATCTCGTGTACCTACTCCTCAATAGGTGGGTCTATGAGGGAGGATCAAAGTGAATGCCTTCAAACATGAAAATTAAGGCCTCTCTGATGCCGTTGGATACCTACATGTCGGTATGTAAGTAGTGGCTCAGTACTGCTTGCAGTAATACTGCCTAATTTATACTAAAACTTCAAACGGCACGACCCTGCATAATACAATACTAATAGAAAGCAATAAATGGTACGCATGTTTAGAACTTGAGGTTTTAAGTTGTGGATAATAAGATATGAGACATCCAATGAGTATAGATGCTGTAGTACTAGGTATACCTACCTACATGAAGGGCGCCTTATTAAGGCTCTAGCGCTCTCGAGAGTTGAGACCCCTTTCCCATCTGATTTCACTTGAATTGCACGCCATATCGCATCGTTGCATCTGGAACAACTTGCGTACAACAACGTGTTGATACACGTATTCTGCACGTAGGCACATACATGCCTTAGGTGCCTACAGGTTCTTATCCTGTAGCCTTACTTGCAGTGCAGCATACGTACTTGCACATATAAATGCGTGAAGATACACATTTGCTATCGTACAGTGGAGAGGCTGTACAGTAAAAGCTTAAATAAATCCATCCTATAATTTCTAGGTATCCGAGGAACCACAGCATGAATAAGTCCTAACCTCCGCTTTCTATGTAAGTACTACCTAGGCAGGTTAGGTCGCTCTTGCTATCATGCCGATGGGGATACCCTTTTGGCTAGGAATTTACAGCATGATATGCCACTATTAGATGGCGCACTGTGTTAAGATGCCGGGTACCTTTCATCCCTCCCTCCCCATTGGAGTGGTGTTGAGACGAAACAGACAGCTTCAACTTTCCTAAGTAATAGCGAGCCAATTGAGTTTAGGCGAGCTGCTGCTCAAGTCAACTCTCGCTCTTAAGCTCGCAGCTCCCATTGCCCACCCTAGAGGGATCGCACCTGCACCTGACCTAAACCAACCGAACTTACATGCACCCTCCCTGTCCCCGGCACGGCCAATAGGTGCGTGTAGCCGCCTGTTGTACTGCGGTCAACCTACCTGTGTTTCTTTGTCGACCTTTAAGCCATTTCATTTCTTCTCCGTTTAGTTAACTACCGTAGGTCGCAAACACTCCACAGTCAGACGGAATATATCCTCCTTTTCGAGTCTCCCTGTCGCTCGTCCGTCATAAGTAGACGCCTTTCAGTTTAGTTCTGCTGCTCCAACGACCGGCGTGTTGGATTCAGCACGTCATCGGCTTTCTGTCTAACATCACACCACACGGCCTACCTCTTTACCAATTTTACTACTACCGGCCCCTCCTTACATCCGCCGTCGGTCTCAGCCTGGGCCTCTGTGGTGTCTGTTTCACCTCCATTCGGTTGATAGCTTTGTTTCATGACCAAGGCGGCTCCTATATTTCCGGCTCTGGTAGCGGTGTGAACTGCCTCCCTATCTTGTCTTCAGTGCGACATCAAGATCAATCATTACTTACCAACCGCCCACCATGTCGTCGAATATCACTATCCCCACTTCACGTTCCTCGGCAACCGCCTGTGACCAAGCGTCGCAGCCTTGCACGAGCTCTTGCTCGTCCTTCTCTAGCTCTCCACAAACGCCTGGGTCGGCCAAATCCCAGACGCCTGTCTCGTACAAGCCAAAGGCAATCCACCACCGCCGACCAAGCTTGCTCAGTACGTTATATCATCCTGGGCGACCTGCCTGTCCATCTGGCCTCGCTGAACCTTGAAACTGTGTGCGCGTCTATCTATGTTATGCTAACCTGCTTACTAGGCCCGGCTCTGTCGAAAGAGGAGTGCACGCATGTGAACGTGGGAGATCCTGATGGCCCGCCCCGACTGGTAAGAAGAACATGATCTGCGAGAGAATGTTGCCTAGACTGACCTTGGTAATTGTGCGCAGATCTCATATCTGTCATCGAGCCAAGGGTTTGCGTGGAACCCCGAGATGTTCCTACCTTCGTATCTGGACTATGACTACGAACCTCTGGAGAACCGTCGAGAGCCCGTGCATGAGATCCGACTTAGCGACGAGGAAATGAAAAACATGCTGCCATAAGGGGTCGCCCGATAGCCGCAAGTCCCGTCCATTGTTGCTTTCGCATAATAGAGACACCTGTTCGTCTTCACAAGATTACATGACCATTTACGCAATATTACGGCGTCTGGATTCTGGGTTACGCACTTCCTGGATGGGAGAAAGCATTGGCCATGAGCCTTATCCCCTTTCACAATTTCGTTTCTATGTAGCATGGACTGAAGGTCCCTACTTCCATGCAGAAGTTGGAGAGTTAACCTGTTACGGCATGGCAGGATTGGCATTGTAAAGTGGATTCAGTGCTTTCGGCGCTGAGCACGCGAGTGATTTGGAGTTTTAGGTGATTTTATCTGGGCGTCTCGCAATACCACTATTTCATATTTTCCATTCAGGAAAGGCCGGGACGGACCGGGACGGGGCGTTCTTCAGGAATGTAACAACCGCCCCAAAGAGCTTTTTATCCCACTGCCTTGAGTGTTATTATACATTAAGTAGGAGGACTTCCTTCGTCTTAAACATAGGTAGCAGTAAGGGTTATATGTTATTTCGCAGGATCACGAGGTTATCCATATGTCTGGTCTAACGGGTGCCAGTAGTCTTGTAAACAAAATTGATGGGAGGCAACTAACCAGACCCCAACGAGGTACTGCTACACCGGAGGACGGGTGAGCCACATTCTCCCGCCCAGGGACGCCCTATTCGATTTCGACCTTTACTAGGCCACAAGGCCTAAGAGAGCCCGCAACATGATGAATGCCCTTGCCATTTCTGAATTCTGTGCTGGGGGGGCAAACATGGTGACAGAGACACCACGTGTTGCGGGGCTACAATTCGCCAGCAATTCGTGGCTCTGGCTTTGGAGTGCGGCAAGTGCCCATAGTATATGATTTATATTACGATGTATGCGTTGGCTGGCTTTGGGCGTCAATCGACCTAACGGGCATATTGTTGTTATTGATTAAATTACATGAAAGCCGAGTATTCATCGTTGTCAGCTTCGCCTTCTCTACCATCATCTAGCTTAGCATGGCCGGCATTGAGCCAGTAGCTCAACAATGACTTTAAGATCGCTAATGTAGGGTCTCTACTAAACCTGCACTATTGCTCATCGTGATGGTGATTCATAACCGATAAGCTGTGGAGGGACGTACAGGAATGGAATCGGAGGCTCATCCCTGCATAGGTGGTGTAGTGGGGCTGTTCAGGATGAGGCGGATTGGCTGGATACAGTGTCCAGGCACTGTAGGTGGGGTTGATAGGGACATGGCACGCACGATAAGGACGATAAAGGGCATGGATGTTTAATGGGCTACCCCACGATAATTGGCACTTGGAAGGGGAATGGCAAGCCCCATTTTCCCATCCGTCCCACTTGGCGGTGCTGCAACTCCCCTGTTGCACCTCCTACGTACTACCGGAACGCTAGGTAGGAAGGGTCCGGTTTATGCTGGACATGACGCTGCTAAGGTAAATAGAGTACGTACGTACCTACAAGCTCCGGAATGGATGCATGGAATGGACAACTCAACAACAGCTGCGATGTCGGTATTGGCCAACTTAAGCGCTACTACCTTACAGCTGGTAGTCAGGCTCCAAGTGATCTGCAAGTTAGAGTGAAGCTGCAACTACTACTTACATTTGTATGAGAGTAGGTATTCTGTAATGAGGAAGTAAGAACCTAAGCTGATTAAGGCATACAGACGCCAGTCCCGATAGTATGTAAAATTCCTGATTACAGTCATTAATTTATTACTGTTTTGCTAGGAATCTGGAGAGGTAATACATAATTTCTCGCGAATTGATACTTCCTCATCATCACTAGTGGATGTATGTAGGTACAGCAGTACCGAAGGAAAACCACTGCTTAGGTAATGGAATGCATATATGCATATCTTCTGCTATTACTAACGAGGTTCATGCAGATGCAGGTCCATTGCATCGAAGCAAAACAGCCAAGGCACTGGTATTCTGTACGTAGCTACAACTATACTCCTTTCCAGGGGCACAGGAATGCCGCTGCTGAGAACATTCATATCATTTAAGTTAATGCCATTCCTGGTCCAAGTGGGAATAGCAAGCAAATACCAAGGTGTGCATTCACCATTCGCTAGGGAGCCAATTGGAGATCCTAGGATCAAAGGGGAAAGGAAACTATAATTCTGGCCAACTGCCCGGGCAAAGACCGTAGGCTCGGACAAACTTCAGCTTGTTGTTAACCAAAGCCGCGGCCACATTTACGGCCATAGTTATCGCTGTGTTCACATCAAGCAATACCACTATTGGCTGCTGCACACGCAGGGTTTGTTTTACTGCGTCCGGCTATCCGGGGCTGGGGCCTAAGTATCTTCATATCTACTCGCCCGCCGGCCTACTTGCATGCTGCAGATAATAAACTCCCAGTCGCGCATGACAAGATCGATGGTAGTCGGGTTCACTACATATAGCCGCACACGAGAATGCACTACATCCGACTCCTCCGCCCGGCCAAAATCCAAAGCTCTTTGGGGGGGCCGGTTCTGGACTTGCTGTTTACAATTACCACAGACTTGGGAGACTCCTTTCTATATCCAGAAGACGGCCCTCTTGAGCTGACCGTGGCGGCTGTAGAACTTGCTGCGAACCGGGATGAACCCCCTGCGGTCGTGCGGCAAGTGAATCAGCCATGCAGATGCACATGCATATGGAAAGCGGGTATGCGTGTCCTTGACGCCAAGGTCCGCTTGCGGCCGGGGTCGAGGATAGAGAACGTGAACTGCAGGGTCGCCATATTCGCAACGCAACAACAACAACCCAGTAAGCAATCGATATCGTTGGGCGCCCTATACACTGGAGATGTCTTGCCCTGGAGAGTAGTTGCGAATGAAACACTTAAAAGGGGCGTCGTCATGCCGGCGGCTTTCGACGTTGTGAGTGGAGTATGCGCACCTGTAGCTGAGCGCACACTCGCACTAGGAAAAGGGCATACTAGTCGGGAGGGGGGAGAGGAAGAAGATGGAGACATTGGGCTCATTATGCAGTTCCAGGAAGATATTGGCGAGAGCATAGCGCGACATATTTGGGATGCGGGAGTCGTGACGTCTGCATATCTCGCCGATGCGTGTTCTTCGACACAGAGCATCCGAGCAATTCTGCCCGTCGAAAACGATAACTTTAATGTTCTCGAGCTGGGAAGTGGCGTGGGTATCTTGGGAATTACAATCGCCAGCATATTACCAGAAGCTGCCGCTGTTCAGGGAAAACTCCTTACAAGTGCTACAGTTTTGTTGACGGACTTGGCAGAGGCCGAAGAACGTGCAAGACTAAACATATCCAAGGCTGACGCGGCACTCGCACCTAGCTGTAAATGCGGCCTCAAGGTGAATATCGACTACGAAAACCTTGACTGGGACGAAGGCCGTGAAGGCCGCTTCGGACCACTTACTACAACCACACTATGGGATCTCGTGGTATTAAGTGACTGCACCTATAATGTCGACTCCCTCCCGTCTCTAGTCGGAACGCTGAGCGCTCTGCACGCGACAAAACAGCGTCACTGCCGCGCCCAGAATGACTACTACGCGAAGTCATCCGTACTGTTAGCGACGAAACTGAGACATTCGTCGGAGCGGGAGTTGTTCGCACTCCTAGACGAAGAGGACTGGCGGTATCGGGTATTGAAGGAAATTCCTCTCCCTAATATTGGCGGGGAGGATGAAGTTGTGCAGATCTATCTCATAGAAAAAGGGGGGCGTGGCGGCTAAGTCATTCCCTCGCACCTTGAATATTTACAGATGGTGAACTTCAGGCAGAAGTAATGACATGCGACTGGCTCTTATGGTTCTCCTTAGATTTATATCTTACCCGCAGGTATATGCTTGAGATATCAATTCCCTTAGTGCAGTGACTTTACAATCACACGACTATTGAAAGGCACCCCTTGGTACCTTATAACCGAGCAGGTAATCGCCTACTTGACATTTACGCAGTGCTAAGGTATATGATCATGCACATGTTGCTGTGGATATCTCCCTGCGTCTCTGAACCTCAGAAAATCGACTAAATACCTCGTTTATTGTACTCGTGCAAGAGAAGGGTCAAAAGTAACACGAATCTCTAAGCTTCGGACTTCGAAGATGGAGCTGTACTCATAGTATTTGACAATATAAAGTAGGAAATATATGGACCGAAAACTCTAGAAAGATACAGAATAACTGCTTAGTTGCCAACGACTAGAAATTGCTATAATCCTTATATATAGCATACCTCACAATAATAATACACCACAAGCCTCTTCAAATACCAGATGAAACTTGTTATAAAAGGTTATATGGATATGCTCGATATAAGGATATCGAAGCTAGTACTTATAGGCTAATCGCAGCGAGCCCCACTAAGTTATCCGCAAGCTCAATTTAATCTCGCAACAAATCTATCCATTTATCAATATTGCAGTATCGTGAATGCGCATCTATCGAACAACCAATTAGACCAAACAAACGAAACCAGAGCCTTGGCTGAGCGTCCTCAAACCAAAGAAGATATTTTGATACTTCTGGCGCATTAACCTGTGCCTTGTCGATTGTCTTTTCTGCAGCAAGACATAAGAATAAGAAAGAAAAGCCATGGACTCGGCGCGCAAGATCGAGCTCCAGTCCCCCGAAGACCTCGCGTACCTGGTGGAAAACGTCCGACGCGCCGCCACCGCCCGCATCGACGAGGCGTTCCCGCCCGTCGACGACAACACGGAAGATGAACTGCGGTCGCGGATAGAGGAGCTCGTGGACGAGGTATGTTTTCTCTCTTTCTGCTCGTCAAATATCACCTTTTCTTTTCATTCATTATTTTCCCTTTTACCTGTCACAACACATGTACACACAGCACATTACGGTATCCTAGTGTCAATTCGCGTTGCTGGTCCCTGCATACCTACATATGGTCTTGGCATAGAGCTGACCCCTCCAAATTCACTATTGGGTGAGGAAGTTACCTATCGATATGAACGGGGAGGCAGGGAGTGGAATGGAACGGATTAACGACCAGGACTCGAAATATAGTCCAGCTCTAGACGTTGATCTAGCACATACGACCAGAGGATCTGGAAAACGCGGGGTCCCGTCCGCTCCCCCATAGCTAAGCCAGATACCGCCAGATTAGTAGTTGGGTCGGTGACGACCAGCGAATCCCTGGTGTTGTATGTTTTTGATTCTTTTT
>Ga0247782_1000398_pt1 | contig 32505 bp, 11 predicted proteins | sample UWRJL019104C5_FD_179928 | JGI IMG/M metagenome (GOLD analysis project Ga0247782, IMG submission 179928) | Plant litter microbial communities from Arlington Agricultural Research Station in Wisconsin, United States - UWRJ-L019-104C-5 | ecosystem: Environmental > Terrestrial > Plant litter >...
AAAAAAATAGTATTATAAACTAATAAGCAAAAACTTATTAAAAAGCTTAAAATATAATTAAAATAAAGTTAGTAAAAAATAATAATAGCTAAACTAAAAAATATGCTATAGCTAAAAAAAAAATATTATATAATTATAACTTAAAAAAATAAAATTAATATATTATTTATAATAATTTTTATTTTTTAAATTGCTAAATTATTATTATAATTTAAAAAACTATGCTTATAAAAATATTAAAAATATTAATTATAAAAGCAAATTAAATATATATTTTTTTATATATTTAGCTAGCTATAGTTACTTTTTTATTTTTAATAATTAATTTAAGCATATACTTAGCATAAAACTAAAACTAATAAGTATATAAAAAAAACCTTTTAATAATTATTTAAAACATAAGCTTTTTTTATTTGTTTACTTTTAGTAATAGCAAACTATAGCTATTTAAACTGTTTTAAATAAAAAGGATTATTATATATAAGCGTTTAAAAAAACTAAATATAATATAATAATTATATTTAAACTTAAAATTAATAAGTTAATATTAATTTATTACTTTAAAAGCAATTATTATTATATTTTAAAAAATAGTAAAAATATTTTATATATTAATAAAAATGTAGTATTAAAAATATTAAATATAAAAGTAGTACAAGTTAAAATAAGTAAATATATAAATGCTAGACAATCACAATAGTGTTAATAGGACATAAAGATAGTGTTATAATATGTATTTATTTTATATTGTTGCTAAAAGAAGAAAAGGATGTAAAAAAGCTATTAATAAGGGACTAGCTATATAATATATAGTATAATGCCACCTAACACAGTGCACCGCCACTGTATAGCCTAACAGTTGCCCTTTTTACAAAAAAAGAGAACAACGTTCTTATTAATAATATTATTTCTTGCAAAATAAAAAAAAAAGCAATTAAAAAAAATAATGCTATTATGCAAAGAAAAAAATAGTAAATTTATATTAAAAAAATTTATTTTTAGCGCAGTGTCTTTAAGAGGCAACCTTGTTAAACTATTTCTTACAATAAAGTAAACTAAGCTAGTTGCGCTAAACTTGCCTCTTTTACCGCAAGCTTGTTAAGCTTATTATTGTTAAGCAAACTAAAACGCTATTATTTAATAATAGTTTTTGCACCTATTATTTTATACTTTTTTTATATTGTCTTAAGTTTTTGGTTTAGCAATCCTTTATTTACAAAGTTATACATAGCATTATAAATTTTTTTATTAAGTATACTTTTTAAATTAGCAATCTAAGCACCTAATTTGCTAATAGTATTTAAAATTGCTGCTATTATAGCTATGCTAACGTTAAGCTTATTTACTTTTGCATAAATATTAAGCGCATTGTTAGTGCTAAAAGCATTTGCAATATTATTATCTACATTGTTAACATTTATATTTTAGCTATTATTAGTATTATTATTTATTAATTTTTAAAAATGTTAGCTATACATATTATTTCTTATTTTTAATGCAGCTAATTTAAGTGTTATAAAACTATAGTACTATATTATAAAGGTTATAATGTTAAAATTTTAATTGCTATAAAATATAATAAATATAAACCTAGTAGCTAATAAGTTATACTTGTTTATATAGTTAGCAGCACAATTTATAACGTTTAAAAGTATAAATTTTTAAACAAACAATAGTTATTTTTTAGGTTGTATAAAAACTATACTATTATATTTAAACATAATTATGTTATTAAAAAAAAAACTATAACGCAAAAACTTAATATTATTAAAAATTAACTAAAAAAGCTTTTGTTAGTAAAAACTATTTTATTAATAAAAACTATTCTGCTAATAAGAACTATTTTATTAGTAGTGCTGTTTTTATTACTTAAGCTTTGCACTATTAATATTTTTTAAGTTATTTAGTTAGTTATGCTTTTTTTTATGTTGCTTCTTATTATTTTAATTATAATTTTCTTGCTAATCTTGCATTATATTAAAACAAATAATATTATAGTTAATTAAGTTATTAAAGCTATTATTATTTAAAATAAATACTAGTTAAAAGCATTATTGTTTAACTTTAAAGTAATAATTATATTATTGCTAATAGTTTAAAATTTTAGCGTTATATTTAAAAACTATAAAATATACTAATTTTGCTTGCATAAGTAGTTTTTTAATTGCTACTAATAATATGCTAAATTTATAAGCTATGTTGCTATAAATTTTTAATGCTTTTAATTTAAACGTTATTAAAAAATTAAATAGTTTATTAAGCAATTAAAATAAATAACAACGCTGCTATTAAGCAATAAAAGCTAACTTATTATAAGTTTTAGTATATAAACGCAACTTTAAAAGCTATTTATTAAAAGCTACAAGCAACAAGTTTTAAAAAAATTAATAAAAGTTAATTTTTAAACAGACAAAATATTGTTTTAATATTTATATTTAATATTCTTGCTTAAACGTAACGCTATTAACAACTTTATAATTATTACTTTTAGTTAAATAATTAATAACATAGCTTTGCTTTTTAGTTTTTAAATTAGCTATAAAAAGCTTAAAAGTACTATTAAAAATCTGCTTTAAAAAATATTTTAATTTATTGCTTTATTAACTTTTGTTAGCTTTATTAACTAGGTTACAATGCTTAGCTTATATATATTAAACCTGTTCTTTATAGTTAAAAAGCAGTTTTAATATATTTTTATTAATGTACTAATTAATATAATAATTTAGCAAAAACGCGTTTATATAAATAATAAACAGTTAGTTAAGTGCTATTATAGCTAAGGCTATTATTAATGCGCTTAAAGCAATGTATACGATAATAATATATAAAGTAGCATATTTAAAAAATAAATTAATAAAAAATTAAAATAAAGTAGCATAATAAGTAATATATTAAATAAATAAAGTAAATAAAGTTATAGCTAAAAGCTAACTTATTAAAAATCTTATAGTAATAATAAAATTAACTTGTTATAAAAGCTTTACTTTATAAAGTATAAGCAAGTACTTTAAAGTATAAGCAGGTACCTTAAAGTATAAATAGGTACTTTATAGTATAGGCAGACAACAATAGGTCTTATTATAAAAAAAAAATTATATTTACTGTTAGCTAGTTTATAGTTTGTACCTTAAGTATAACTATCTCTTTTTATTACATCTTAATAACTTTAGCAACTATTTTAGCAATAAAAAAAAAATGTTGCTTATTAAATGCCTTTACTAATTTAGCTACATTTTTTATTAATAGCACCTAAAAATACTATTTATTAAACTAGTTGCTATAACTTTTTTAATAAATAAAGTATTCTAATACTAACTGTTTTTTAAGGCGTATTAAGCGCTATTTAAACAACTTATTAATTTTGTAAAAAATTTATTTTTTTATATTTTTTTTTATAATTACTTGTTTAAAAAAAAAACGTTGCTATGCAAATAGGTCTATTTTTTACAGCGCAAAAAACAAATAAGCAACAAAAACAACCTAATTAATTTGCTAATAATAAAAAAAGTTTAACTTATATACTAGTTTGCTTACTTTAGCAATTATTATAAAAGGTTTTGTTTGCTACAGTAACTATTTTTTTAATAGTTTACTTAGTAAATTATATTTTTTATAAAAATAAAAATAAACTTAATTGCTAACTTAAAACTAAATAAAGTTATGCTTAGCATTATAATAAATTTTAGCGTTATTAGCTGCAAATTTAGTAGCTAATTTTATATTACGTTAATAAAAGCGTTATTATGTTTTAAAGTTAAAAGCTTAACTTAAAACTTTAAAAATTAACAAAAAAAATTAGAGCTTAAAACCTAATACTATCTTATTAAAGCTTTATTTAATTGCTAACAAAAAAGCATTATTAAAATTATGTTACAATACTAGTAAGATTTTTATTTATATAATATTAGTATAAAATAATATATAATACTAAATAGCAATTTTAACGTTTTAATTATATTGTTTGCTAAAGCTGTTAATTTAAAAGTAATAATTAGTAAACACTGCTAATCTAGTTTTTATACGCCTTTATAAAGCTTACTAAAAATTAAACATAAATTTTAAGTTGTAATCTAAGATAATCTTAATTAGTATGCCTTAATTATATAAAATTAAAAAGTTTGCTAGTATACTAGTTTAATTTGCAGCAGTATAATAAATATTGCTTAAAATAAGTAACGTTTTTTAACTATGCTTACATATTACTAGCATTAAAGCATTATATTTATTAAAACTATTAACTACTTAAAATATATTTTTAAAAAATACTGCTAGCAAACTAACAATAAAATCTATAGCTAATATATAAAATAAAATTAGTAGTTTTTAAATAGGCTTAAGTTTATTTAATAATTTTTAATAGTTTGTAGTATATATAAAGCACTATAAACAATAAGCACAATAGTTAGCAATTTATTTACTAATATTATAAATAGTAAATTTTTAAAGTTTATAAAACATTTGCTTAAAACTAAAATAATTCTTTTTATTATAAGCTATAGCAAAAACAAAATTATAATAAAACGCTAATATATAAAGTTAACGTTTATTATTATAATAAACTAAATATAAAAAACTATTATTAAATAAATTATATAAAAATATAACTATAAAAGCTTTTTAAAAAATATAATTATAATTATTAGCACTAGCACAAATAGTATTAAATTAAAAACGTTAACAAATATTATTAATAATTTTTGCAAATTTAAAGTTGTTAATATAATTATTAACAAAACATTTTTGCTATTTATTAAAAATAGTAATATTTATATATGCAAAATATTTAAAGTTGTTAATAATATTTTTTAGTATTTTTATATTATTATTTTAAAAAAAAGCTTTTTATATATTTAAAATTGTTAAAAGCTAAAATAAAGCGTTTAAAACTAGATTAATATAACTAAAAATATACTAAACGTTTAATTAAAATTATAACAAGTAAGTAAATGCTATTATTAATTTAACGTTAAGCTTAACTAAGTTAACTAATTAAAAGCTTATTTAACTAATAATTTTTTTTATAGCTTTATAATTTATTAGCACAATTATAAATAACAAGCTAAATTAAATTAAAATATAAAATTATTTATATATTTAAACTAAATTAACTACTTTTAATTTAGTTATACTATAATATAATTTAGTCTTAATTAATACTTTACTAAAAAATATTATAAAGCAAATAAAGTTAATTAAAATATAATGTTTATTTTAAGTACTATTAAAATAAAAAACTATTATGCTATATTTTTGCTTTTTAAATATATTAAGCTTAATAAATATAATTTTAGCATAATCTTAATAAATAAAATAGCTAAAAAATATTAATTATTTTTGCAAAATCTAAAAACTTTATACCTTAGCTAAAAAAAGTTTAAATATAACCTTAGTAGTTTAATATTATTATGCTATTAATTTTTTTAAAATAAATTATATTTTATATGCTACGTTTAATAAGTTTATTTTTTATATTTGCATAAATAATAGCTTTTACTAATACTATAAAATAAATTTGCATAAAAAGCTAACTAAACTAATATATATTTTTAAAGTAGCTAACATATAAAGCTAAGCAATCTTGCAAATAGCTACAACATGCTTATTAGTAATTATAATATTAAAACTGTTTACTATAAAACTTAATAAGTGCACTACTAAGTATACTATAAATAACTTAAACAGTTTAAAACCTAATCTAATATTTTTAAACATATTAAGCACAGCTTTAACATAATTATAATTTTTAAACATTATTTTAAAAAAAATAATATTATTATTAATATAAGCTATAGCGTACTAAAAATAATAAAAAAGTTAGTTATTTATAAATTGCTATACAAATCTAAGATTATTTTAAAATCTTATAAGTGCAATATTAAATATTTTTAAACCTTAAAAAAATATAATTACTATATAGTTTTAATAGCTAAGCTATATAAGCAGCTAATAAAAAAACTTAAAGTAGTTAATAACTAATATATATAAATATTTTTAAAGCTTAGCAATAACTAATTTTTATATAAGCAATAAATAAATATTAAGCATAACAACTTTATTAAAAAACTTTAAATTAATAATAACTTAACTTTTATAAATATTATAAATAGTTTGCTATACTATAAATATAAAGCAACTAAATAGTATAAAGCGTTTTATATACTTTAGCTTGCCTTTGCTATACATATTATTAAAAAGTTTGTTAACAATTTTTTAATCTTAAATACTTAATATATAAAATTATATAGTTATAGCAATTTAGTTTTGCTAACTTTTAACTAGCTTAATTTATATTATTTTTTTTTTAACATATTTACTATACTTATAGCATGCTAAAGCTTATATTATTTTAATATTTAAATAAAGCATATTACTAATTTAGTGTTTGCTATATATATTTAAATACTATTTTTAGTTTGCTAGCTAAAAATATTTTATAGCTTTTTAGCGCTTAATATTGCTAACTTTTTTATAAATAAAATATAGTTTTAAAGTATACTAAAAATATAGTTATTATTAATTTTTAACGTTAAAAGTGTAGCTATAACTTTGTTAAAAAAGTTAAAATTTATTAATAAACAAAAAATATTGTTAGCATCTTTAGCAAAAGCAAAAATAGCTACAACTATATTAGCTATAGCCTAACTAGTAGCAACGCTACTATTTTTAGCATAATTAAAAATAAAGCTTAAGCATATTTTTTATTAAATTTGTACTAGTTAATCTATTACATTAACAAATAGCACTGCCTTTAAAATACTTAGCATTACTATTGCAATAATAGCGCTGTTTTATATAAGCTAAAAAAAGTAAGTTTATATTTTTATATTGTTTGTTTAAAGTAAATTAATATAAGCTACTAGCAATATTATAGCTATAAATAAAAAAACTACTATTTTATATGCTACTATTATGCAATAAAAAATTAGTAGCTTTTTTTATAAAGTTGTTATTGCTATTTATAACTTAAAACAAGACCTAAATATTACTATAAATAAAAAAAAGTTAATAAAGATAACATATTTTTTTAAAAAAAAAGTGTTTAATAACAAATTAGGCTTAAGGTTTAATGTTAACTATGCTATTACTATAAATATTTTTATATAAAAAATATTATTAATAATACTAAGTAATAATAATTAGAATTTAACTTGTTTAATAAGTTTTATTTTACTTTTTAAACTATAAACTAGCAGCTTATGTTTAGTAATAATTTTTGCATAAAGCATATGCTAAGCAATCTAATTATAATTAGCTACTATTATAAAATATTTTATATTAAGGCAAACTAAAATAAGCATTGCTTTTAAGGTTAAAAAAGCTAGTATTTAAAAATATATATATAAAAATAGTGTTATTATTTTAATAGTAAATAAAGTAGTTAGTATTAAATAAGCAGCAACAATATTAAATATATTGTTTGCTATAAATGCTTTAATATTATTAACTACTGTTTAAGCATGCATACTTAGCTAAAGCAAGCGCAAATTGCTACAAGTTACTAAAAAATGCTATAGCTGTTTAACGTTATTAAAAAATAACGCATAATATTGCTTACATATTATAGGTTTAGGTTTACAAACAGTAAAACTAATATTTATTGCAAAAAAAACATTAAAATAATTAGCAAAAGTTTTATTATTTTTGTTATTAAAGTACTTAATAAAAATCTTTTTATTAACAATATTTTTAACTTTTTTTATTATAATATATTTTTAAGCAAGCAACTTAGTTTTTTATAGTTTTATATTATGCTTGTTTAATGCTAAAAAAACTTTGTTTTTAATGCTAAAGTATGCTTTATTAAGTTAACGCTAAAGTTTAACTTATTGCTAATAAGTAAAAGTATAAGGTTGCTATACTTGCTAAAAGCGTTTATTACTATAACTTTGTTTATTGCTATAATAAGTTTTGTGTTTTTAGCGTTAACTAAAATTTTTTTTAGTAAAATTTCTTTTAAAAAAAAAACTAATACTTAAAAAATAATAACTACTATATTAATGTTCTTAAAAGTTTTAAAAATTATTATGACTACTTTATAACTAGTTACTATAGCTATAACTAAATTATTTATTATAATAACTATTAGCTTAAAACATATTACTATTATTAATAATATTTATAGTAAATGCTATTGCAAGTAAAAGCTTAAAAGTAAAAACTAGCGCATTAATTGCTGCTAAAATAGCTAAAACTACTATAGTAAGTGCTAAGCTAACTTATGCAAAACTATTGTTGCTTATTAGTTTAGCTTTATATAAAGTTAACTTGCTTTTAATATATATTAAAAACATATTAAGCAATATTATATTTTTAAGTTTATTATATAATTGCTAAAAACTAAAGTAGATTTAATTTTATATATATGCTATAAACTGCTTATTTATTATAAACCCTAGGTTATAATAATTTTTAATTTGCTTTATTACTTAAATATAAAACAACATACTTATAATAATATTATTATAGTTAAATAGCGTGCTAAATACTATTTTTATAGCATTAGCAGTATTACAATAAAATTTTTTTTTAAGTTTAGTTAAAAAATAGTTTAAGCTAGCTTTTATAGCTATTTTAATAGGTTTATTAAGTATACTTATATACTAAGTTTAAGCATTGCTTTATAATAATTACAAAAACTTGTCTTAAATTATAAATTTTTTAATAAGGTTTATAGCATGCTAATATATAAATACAATAAATAAATATACACTTTGCTAATAAACATAACTAGCAACTATAGCATACTTACTAGTACTAAATAATTTAAGTAATATTAAATTAAAATAGCTAATAAATAATAACTTTTAATTTAATATAACAACTATTTATTAATTAATAAAAATAAAAATATTGTTAAAAAATCTTTTAATACTATTATTTTATAATATAGCTTTAATAGTTAAGGCTATTTTAGCAGCTTAACGCTAACTATTAGTAGTACTAAGACTTTATTTTTAAGGCAGCATTTTAAAAAATATAAGCAATTTTAAGAGAGAGTTAAAAAGCGTTCTTTTTAATTAAGCGCAAGCTTTAGCTGTAGCCTTTTGCGCAGCTTAAGCAGCTATTTAATAGGCTTTTTTAATTAAGTTTTTTTATTGCTTTTTTTGCTGTTAACATAATAGCTTTATATGCTTACTAAAAGTTTGTTTATTAAGTGTTTACTAAGTAGGTCTAATTACTTTATTTTAAAAAGTATAAGGTTAGGGCAAGTTAAAAATAAGGTTATTAAAAAATATAAAAAGCTAACGTAAGATTACTAGTTTAAAAAATAAACTTAATAAATTAACTTAAAGCATATAAAAATTTAGCAAGAATAGCTATAACAATATTTTTAGTAATAATAATACTTTTAGTGTCTTTAATATAGTTAGTTGCTTTAATATTATTTTAGTAACTATTGTTTTAGCACGCTAATTTAAAAAAAGTAAATTAAAGTAGGTACCAAAAACTTTAAACGTTTTAAGCTGTTTTATTTAAATAAAACAATAAGCAGCAAAAATACTTGCCCTAGCAAAAAAACAATTTACTATTTACTTTAAAAGGTAATCTTTGTTTTTAATATTACATAACTATTAAGTACGTTATCCTTTAGTAAAAGGTTTTAAAAAGCGTAATTTTTATAGTAATACTTTTATAAATTTTAAAATAGCGTCTTGTATAGCAACTAACAGCTTTTGGACCTAAGGTAGGCTAGGATTGTTTTTTAAAAATGCGTCTACTTCTACACATAAGTAACGCTTTTTAGCTATTAGGCTAATAATATTATTATTATATTATTACCTTTAAAGTAAAGAAAAAGTCCTTTAACTAAGAAAAGCGACCGCCTGTTTACACAAAAGGCATCCTTATTCTTTTATAACAACTAAAAAAGCTTTATTAGTTTGTTTTAATTTTAAGTTTACTTAGGTTTAAAGATAATAATATTAGCTTAGTATAAGTAGTACAACAAGAGTACGCAGCATTAGATCAAACATATATGTGCTATTGTTAAAGCAAGATAATATTATTTAATATTATTAATATTATAGGTAACAAGCTATAAATAGTTATATAGAAGAAAAAAAAACAGACATGGTTAACGTTATATTTTTAGATCCTACACTTATATTTATAGTGTTGGCGTTTATTTAGCTTAAAAAGAACAATTTAGGCTAGGGCAAGCGTTGTTACTAACGTAGTTAAAGTAAGACTTTATTTAAAAAATCAATCTTAAGATCGCTAGCTACTAATTGCTAAACAATTATAATAGTGTTAATAAGACATAGAAATAGTGTTATAATATATATTTATTTTATATTGTTGCTAAAAAAAAAAAAGGACGTAAAAAAGCTATTAATAAGGGACCAGCTATATAATACACAATATAATGCCACCTAACACAGTGCACCGCTACTGTGTAGCCTAACAATAAAAAAGTAATAAGCTAAGCACTTTTATAGTTTAAATAATTTATTTTTTAAGCTAAATAAAAGCAAAGTAAAAAAACTAAAGCTTTTAATTTAAGCTGCTATTAAAAAAATATATAATAATAAAAAACTTTAACTTATATTATTTAGCTTAAAACTTAATAAAATATATATTATATAATAATAAAAAGCTTTTAAGGTTTATAGCATACTAAAGTTATTATTAGCAACTTTATTAAAAAAACTTAATAAAATAATAAAAAAGTAAAAAAACTTTATTATTAATTTTATATAAATAATTAAAAAAACTAGCATTATTTATTAAAATAATTTAAAATAAAATAAAAATTAAACTATTAAGCTTTTAAAATATTTATTAAAACTAGCATGTTTATAAAAAGCTATTTATAAAGCGCTAAAAAACAAAACTAGCTATAAATAAATAAATTATATTTAATAATAAAATTAAGCTTAATAAAGCATTTAATAAATTATTAAAGCAGCTTATAATTATTATTAAGCTTTTAATGTTATATAAAATATTTAGCTTAAAAATAAAAAAAGCGCTATAAATAAATTTAAAAATTATAAGCTTTAAAATAACTATTAAATAAATATACTAGTAATACTAAAAAAAAACAATTAAAAGCAGCTTAAAAAGTGCTTTATAATAATAAAAAAAGTTTTAAAATAAAAATAACTAAAGCTTAATAAATAAGCTAAAAATAAATAATTATATAAACTTTAAAAAATTTAAAATTTTTTTAAAGCTTTATTAAATAAATATGCTTGCTAAAAATAATATTAAATATAATAATAATTTTTTTTCTATAAAATAATTTTAAAAACCTTATAATTATTATTATTTATTTTAAAAAGCTTAAAAGCTTACTAATATTTTTTTTTTGCTTTTTTAATAAACTTATAAAATATTTTTAATTAGTTTATACAATATAATATTTATTAATGCTTTAAAATAAAATAAAAAGTTAAAACTAATAATAATATTATATTAATTTATAAGCTTTTATATTATTAATTAATAGTTTTTATTTAATCAATTTTTTTGCTATAGTATTACTTTAAATGTTTATAAAAAACATAACGTATCCTACGGCTATATTTAACACCCGGCCATATTTAACACTTTTTTTCCTATATAAAAAACGTTTGTGCACAACATTATAACTTAACTAATACTAATGCTATAATAATATAAATAGTACTAATCGATTTATAACAAAATAATAAAATTAAATATAATTTCTTTATATTTATAATATTTTTATTTAGCAAGTTATAAAGGTATTAAATAAGCAAAGATTATTAAAAAGATCTTAGCAAAAAAGTCTTTACATAAATTTATAACTTTATTAATTTTAATTATATAATAATATAAAAATAACTATTAAATTTTTATTAAAATAAAAAATATAATAGTATTTTTTATAATTTAATTACTTTAATATTAAATAAGTTATATACTATTATAATATTTATATAATAATATAATCCTTATTAAAAATTATATAATCTTTGCTTAGCGTATTACTTAATAACTTCTTAAATAAAAATACTATAAATATAAAAAAATCATATTTGATCTTGTTATTTAGTTATAAATCAATTAGTACTATTTATATTATTATAGCATTAGTATTAGTTAAGTTATAATGTTGCGCACGGACTTTTTTTATATAGGAAAAAAAGTGTTAAATATAGCCGGGTGTTAAATATGGCCGTGGGATACGTTATATAATAATTATATTTAAATTACAAAAAATTTCAATATTATAATAGTATATAACTTATTTAATATTAAAGTAATTAAATTAAAGAAATATTATTATATTCTTTACTTTAATAAAAAGCTAATAGTTATATTTATATTATTATATAATTAAAATTAATAAAGTTATTTATTTACGTATAAACTTTTTTACTAAAATCTTTTTAATAATTTTTATTTATTTAATGCTTTAATAACTTGCTAAACAAAAATGCTATAAATATAAAAAGGTTATATTTAAACTTGTTATTTAGTTATAAATCGATTAGTACTATTATTAAGTTCTTTATAGGCCCGCCCTTAGATAGCGCACGTTATGCGTACGAGTTAGCAACCAGCCAGCTCTTATGCCTTTTAGCACAATGGTATAATTTAGATCCTAACAACTATTTATATTATTATAGCATTAGTATTAGCCAAGTTATAAAGTTGCGCACGAACGTTTTTTATATAAAAAAAAAGTGTTAAATATAGCTAAATGTTAAATATAGTTGTGGGATACGTTAAGCTATTTTATTTTTATTAAGTTTTAATAAAAAGATTTTATTTTAAAGCAAACTAAAAATAATTTTTATATTATTTTTTTTAAAAAATATAATATGCAAGCCACTCTTTTTACTAGGTTAATAGCTTATATAATGATTACCTTAGTTCGAGCATGCGCTATATAAAGCATATCTATATTAGAGAGCATGTTTTAGCTTGCCCAAATTAATTTTATATAGGAAATACCCTTGCAATCGCATGTATATATATTGCATATACTCTAGCAGCAAATATGCGCTTACTAAAGTATGTATAAGGTATAAAATAACTAAAAAACAAGGATCTTAAAGTACTTATAGCTTATTTAGCAATGCTTATTAAAAGCAACACTGCTTTTAAAAGCTTAAAGTTATATAGTTTATAGCAATTAAAACAATATATTATAAGGTTAATGTAAGCTATAGCAAAGCAAAATAGTTTAAATAATTAGCTAAGTAAATAAATTATGTTGCAATATAATATTATAATGATTATAATTTAAAAATAAAGGTACTTTAAATTTACATTAAATTTAATATAAATTTAAAGTATATTTCCTTTTTAAAACTAGCGTTATAAACCCTTTGCCCTAGCATATATTTTTATAACTATATATTAAATCGCTGCCTAAATCACATGCTCGGACTAGGGTAACCACTGTATATAGTTTAGCTAAAGAAACAGCTTTACTATCTAGATCATGTGAAGTAATAAACGTTCTCTAAAAAAAAATTAAAAATAATTAAAAAATCTTCTCCGCTAAACTTAATACATCATCAATGCGGCCATAGCTTCCGCACGTTTGGAAAGGTGTATGCTGTTCGGGGCGAATAATGGGTGGTTAAGAAAGCACGTGTATCCACTTTGCGGCTTTTTCAGCCCCCTCTGCGCACAGACAGCGAGGAATTGTTAGTTGCAGCTTCTAGCTGGGCACTTGTGAAGTCCTTGCATGAACCTCACCTCATTCGGTACACTGCATGAAATGTTCATGCGGGGGCGGTGGAGAACAAACCGGGAGTTAAAAGAGTACTACCCTGGTATCCACTGCGGGCCGTACAGCAACCCACCCCATGTAGGTAGTCGGTACTGTATCTAGGATAGTACGGATGGGGTGGTCATATTACCCCCCAGTGGATCCCCGTCCGCCGGCCCCCACCCCTTCATCAACTTCGCTTCTCTAATTGCAGTACGACAGTAGGTGCCGGACCGAGGAAAAGGTCCGTTGCTTCAAAGTACCTGAACCTTTCATGTACAAGTCCGTCTATCGCCAATCATGTCGACACCAGTGCCGGACATCCTGGCGGTGCACTGTATGGCAAGAATGGAATGGGCCTTTCCAGGAGGAATCGACCGAGGTGCCAGTTCTGGAGATGGCTTCGCGCCTGAATCACCAACAGAGCTCTTTGAGCAGGGCTGTCTGCTGTACGATGGCACGCTCACGCTGACTTGACCACCCACCATTCCCGGCGCTTGCGGCAACCACCCGACTGCAACCACGACGAAGACGACAACACTCCGCCAACATCCTCGTCGCTGAGGTGTCTTCCTTTTAGGTAGTTCGTAGCCGTCCATCTGTCCGACCAAGACACGATGGCTTTTCACGATGACGGCGGCAGCGTAGAGCCGACTGACCTGCCGCAGATCTGGAAGTGGAATGCCGTAGTTCCGGAAACCGTGCACCAGTGCGTCCACGACACGGTCCTGCAGCAAGTTGAAGCCCGGCCGACAGCCCCTGCCGTGTGCGCTTGGGATGGCGATCTGACCTACGCCCAGCTCGGCCGTCTCGCGTCGGGGTTGGCAGCCCGGCTCGTTGCATCGGGAGTATCCAGGGGCGCATTCGTTCCTGTATGTTCAGAGAAATCCCTGTGGACCACCGTCGCCATTCTAGGCATCCTCGAGGCCGGCGCGGCTTTTATAATACTCGACCCTGCCGTTCCGGAGCTCCGTCTACATGCCATCATCTCTCAGGCCAATGCACCCGTCATCGTCTCTTCGCAGGCCAACGAGGCGCTGAGCTCGCGGCTGGCCGATCAGGTCATCGTCCTTGGCTCTCACGTTGCCGATGGTCTCTACGGCGAGCCGCACAAAGAGCCGGACATCGCTCCGGATCCATCTTCGCCCATGTATGTAGCTTTTACGTCGGGTAGCACAGGGACACCCAAGGGCGCCATCATCACGCACGCTAATCTCGCCTCGGCACTATTCCATCAAGAGAAGAGCCTACGCATCACGAGTTCTTCCAGGGTATACGACTTCTCCTCGTACAGCTTTGACGTGTCCATCTGCAACATCTTTGCCACTCTCACGGCGGGAGGCTGCCTCTGCGTTCCCAACGAGCTCGACCGGCAGAACAAGCTGGCAGAGAGCATCGCGTCGCTGCGAGCCAACACCATCGACCTGACCCCGTCCGTCTCCCGCCTCCTGCGCCCGGAGCAAGTCCCTGGTCTGCAGCAGATCATCTTTGGCGGCGAGGCGCTGCGCGTCGAGCATGTGAAACCCTGGTGGGGGAGAGTGCGCATCGTCAGTCTGTACGGGCCCTGCGAGTGCACTCCCAATAGCACTATCAATTCCCATCCTACGACCCTCGACGAGGCGGTACACATGGGCAGGGGCGTCGGCCTTAACACCTGGATCGTCGACCCCGAAAACCACGATATCCTGCTCTCGTCTATAGGGGATATCGGCGAGCTCTTGCTCGAGGGTCCGCTCGTCGGTTCTGGCTATCTCAATGAGCCGGAGAAGACTACGGCGGCGTTCGTCGAGGACCTTGCTTGGCTGGCTCGGGGATACTCATCAGAGCATCCTGGGCGGCGGGGACGACTGTACAAGACAGGTGATCTTGTGCGATACAACAAAGACGGCAGCGTGAGCTTCGTCGGCCGCAAGGACGAACAAGTCAAGATCCGAGGCCAGCGTGCCGAGCTTGGAGAGATCGAGCATGTCATACGAGGCCATTCCAAGGTCAAGGATGCGGTTGTCGTGTTGAAGAAGGACGAAGACACACAAGAACCATGGCTTGCTGGCTTCGTCACGATCCACGACGAAGAGGGCAGCAACGATGCAACACACCAAGAAGCAGAAGAAGAGGCGCAGCACGTGGAGGAGTGGGAGAAGCAGTTTAGCGACGACTACCTTACTCTGGAGAGCATGGGGCCGGAATCTATTGGCCGAGATTTCATGGGCTGGACGTCCATGTACGACGGACGAGACATTAACAAGAAAGAAATGAATGAATGGTTGGATGACACGCTCAATTCGATCCGCAACGGCACCGCACCCCAGCATGTCCTTGAAATCGGAACAGGCTCTGGCATGATCCTCTTTAATCTGCTTAGAGGACTGCAAAGCTACACTGGGCTCGAACCATCAAGCCCGGCAGTTGAGTTTATCACCCGAACAGCCAAATCGCGGATGCCCCCGAAAATCGCAAGCAAAATCACTATGCATAAGGCAGCGGCAGAGGATGTTGATCGGCTAAGCCAAAGCCTTTCGCCCGACGTCGTAGTCTTCAACTCAGTTATCCAATACTTTCCTAGCTCCGCATACCTACTAAGGGCTGTGCATGAGGTTGTCCAACTGCGGGGAGTTAAGACTATCTTCTTCGGGGACGTTCGATCTTTTCCCCTGTATAATGAGTTCCTGGTTGAAAAAGCACTCCATGTGGCTGGGAGCAAGGCAAGTAAGGATGAGCTCCGTCGCGTCATGAACGACATGAGGCAAGCCGAAGCCGAGTTGCTGGTTGACCCGGCCTTCTTTACGGTGCTGCCGGATCGGATATCTAACATCGAACACGTCGAGATCCTACCCAAGAAGATGCGCGCCACTAATGAACTGAGTGCCTATCGCTACGAGGCCGTCATCCACATCATGGCTCCAGGCCGGCCGCGTCGTCAAGTCCGTGGACTCGACCAAGTTCAGTGGATTGACTTCCAGGCACAAGAGACGAGCCGCAAGTCGCTTCTAGAGCTCTTGCAGCGAAGACTCCCAACTCCGTCAGCCGTCGTCGCTGTAAGCAATATTCCTAACAGAAGGATCGTGTCGGCGAGTCACGTTCTTGCCGAGCTCGATAAGCAAGAAGGAAAGGTAGAGAAAAGTAACAATAACGATGCCGACTGGCTCTCCTCAGCCTACGCAAAGGCCCAAAAGGAGGCTTCCATGTCAGCAGCCGATTTGGTCGAGATAGCGGAGCAAGCAGGATGCCACGTCGAACTCAGCTGGGCTCGACAGTCGTCACAGCGCGGAAGCTTGGACGCCATCTTTCACACAGATGCGCCATCTCATAATGGCGGAGCTAGGGTATTGTTTCAATTCCCCGTGGATAATGACCACCGCGACCCAACAACGCACAATGCACCACCACTTTGCAATCAGCCAGTCCGACGACACCAAACCAGGCACAACACGCAAATCCGGAGCGAGCTTGACGAGATCCTCCAGGCCCGACTACCTTCTTACATGCATCCTCAGGTCATCACAATACTGGACGGGATGCCCCTGAACGGCAACGGCAAGGTCGACCGTCGAGCACTCGCGAAGATCGCACGGGGCCGGACACAAGGTCGAGGCCCACCAGCTCAGGAACGGCAGATGTCGGCACCCGAGGACCAAATTCGCCGCCTCTGGGGCGAGGTGCTCCACATCGACCCCGCCTCCTCTATTGGACCGGATGATAGTTTCTTTCAGCTTGGAGGTGATTCCATGGCTGCCATGAGTCTCGTCGGGCGGGCTCGTAAGGCTGGTCTGGAGCTGACCGTCGCACATCTCTTTCGGCATCCGAAGCTGCAGGACTTTGTTCGTGCAGTAGGGCTGAAAACTTGACGCCTTTTAGAGACGTGCGGCTGTTCAGGGATAATATATATATTTAGACCTTACCCCAGGAGCATCTAACCCGAGAGGGAGGCAGGTTCCGATTTGAGGGGTTGCAATTATCATGCTGCATGAAAAGCAGTTGAAAAAATCAGATGATCAGGTAGTCGATCCGCTTTATTGAGAAACGCTTTCTGGCATCTCCTATTGCCACAGTGCATCGAATAGTTCCTCTGACAATGCTCTCTGACAATGCTTGTAACCTATAAATTTGAAGGCCAGGATACTCTACTCCCTAGATCCCCTAGTCGATCTTTTTCCTAGGAACTCCCTACCTAGGTGCCAAGTAGATACGTTGTTAATTCAGTAAGCAGATAGGGCTTTAAGATGAGTGACATGTGTTCTTCGTTATCCACATGTTTGTAATAGAGCTATATCTTCATTCTACGAAACCAGTCTATGTACTTCTATATGGAGTTCACTTATCCTCTATTTCGACTGGAGGAATCCCTTGAAGAAAATCCACATGCCTATGAGAGCTTTAGCTCGTGGCGCAGCCAACGTCGCTAGCGGACTGCCCACCCGTGATCGAGCATGACAGCCGCCTCTTCGAGACTCAGGCCAGCCATCTCGGGATACAGACGGAAGACGAGAAAGTATCCGACCGTGCATACCCCCGCATACAAGGCGAACGTCCACGATGGGCTCAAGGCGTCCATCAGCGGGAGAAACGTCAACCCCATGACGAAGCTGCCCGTCCAGCTGAGCGACGTGGCCAAGCCGGTACCCAAGGACCGCACAGGCAGCGGATACAGCTCGCTCTGCATCGCCGGTACGTTGCCTAGTCCCAGGGCGAACGAGGCGACGTAGGCAAGAATGCTTACGAGGACGATACCTGCTGCCGCCGGAGTCCCTCCCTCCGACGGTGACGCTCCGGGTAATACGCCGAGGCCTAGAGCGGAAAACCCGCCTGCGGCAAAGAGCAAGCCCAGAATCATAAAGGGAATCGAATAGAGAAGCATGCGACGTCTGCCCACCCTATCGATGAGTTGAAAGGAAATCACAGTAAATACAAAGTTGATTGAGGCGGTTGCTAGTGAAGCCATAGTCGGGTTCTTGAAGCCGACCAGCTGGAATATGGTGGCCGAGAAGTACATGAGCGAATTCTAAAAGAGACATGAAAGAGGTGAGCCACGTATGACACCTCAGCGAGCCCGGGTTACAGGGATAAAAAAAAGGGGTGGGAGGAAGGGTGGGGGCGTTGGCAGAACTTACAAAGCCGCTGAGCTGTTGGAGGGCCTGGAGCAGACATGCTATTGCCAGTGCCCTTCGGTGGCGACGTTCGGCAAAGAGCTCGTTCCACGGACCAAGCCGCTGATATGCGTAGCGTGTCTTCCGGGGTTGGTGCTGGCGCCGTTGGCGTGCCTGTTGCATCTCTCGAGCTTCGGCCTGGATGTTCTTCACCAAGATCTCGGTGCGGCGCGCTGCCTCTCCGCCTCCTTTGCCGTCGGCATCATCGCCACCTCCACCGTGGATTCTCTGCAGAACTTGCTGAGCGGCGGCCACTCGACCAACCATGACGAGCCAGCGCGGCGAGTCGGGCATCACAAAGATGACCATGAAAGCCTGTATGGTAGCAGGCACGGCGCCCAGCGCAATCGTCCATCGCCAGCCCGCTTCGCTGATGCTCCATGCGGCGAATGCGCCGGCCACTACGAAACCCAGGACCTGTCCAGCAGTTACGAGAAGTATAGTGGCGATGATCAGGCGGCCACGGTGGCGGGCGGGCGCCGTCTCCGCGACGTAGAGCGACGATGCGACGCTCGAGAGGCCCGTCGCCATACCGATGATGGCGCGGCCGGCGACAGCCTGAGCGACGGTGGAGCTAGAAGCCAGGAGAAGCGATCCGGTGATGAATAGCAGGTCGGCGCACAGCATGACCCGTATACGACCTATCCTGTCGGCCAGGAGAGATGCCAAGGGGGACGTGAAGAGGGCGCAGAAAGCGGTGGACGAGGTGATGAGGGATTTGTCTAGCGGCGTGAGGGCACGATCCGAGAGGGAGGAGCCGATGGAAACGAGGGCGGCTGACGTGACGCCGGTTTCGTCTTGGGGGTTGGTGCTGTAGGTCAGCCCAATACAGATACAGATACAGATACAGATACAGACAAAAGAGTGTTTAGGTCATTATCGCTATCGCCGTCACAGTGGGCATTATAACGGCGAGCAAGATCACGTACATCCACCTAGCAGGCTGCATATCCCAGCGGAAAAGGTGATGAAGATGACGAAGAAGCCAAGCTCGGTGGTTTCGCCTTGTTTTGTGCATCGTGCGCCAAGAGGAGCGTCATCATCGTTGTCGTGGAGCCGATCGGGCAGAAGCCGGGTATCGGGGCGGTCGCGGTCGAGGTCGTCCATAGCGAATATTTCTTCTTCTTCTCGCGTGCCGTCGAAAGACAAGACACCCATAGCCTTGGGGGATACATTGTCCGGTCGGGAGCTGCGGGTATTTAACGCAGAGACAGGCTCCATGGAATCAGAGTCGGCCGTGAATGTGACATGTCGCCCGACTTTGGTACACCAGGTAAGTTAGGTAGGTACTCCTTACCAGTAGGTAGGTGAGCGTAGGTCGCTGGTTGGGCGGGTCAAACACCTTAGGATAAGGGTTGTGACCGTTGGCTTGCACGTGTGTACAAAAAACGTGTGTCATCCGGTCAAAGGTGGTGACCAGATACATCTGTAGAGGAACTAGATTTCGGTTGCCAAGATCCGGGTGAATGGCACTACTGCATGCTAGAAGGGGGCGTCTTGCCCAGTCATGCCTGCTGAGCTGGATAAGGACAAGGATGCATTTTTAGTGGCCATGCGAGCCACCAAGTGGCTCGTGAAAGGATCTCCGATATGGCTGAGCAGGCGGGAAAAGAGGGGGCCCAGGGGGTCGCCTTACAAACACAGGAAAACCCCCCATGGCCTCCTCAACACACAGACACACCGAAGCAGATACAACATGCAATACACTGATCCGACGCGGTCACTTCGACCCTATCTTGTAGCTCCATTAAAGCAGGAGCAATGTCTTAAACAATGGAACTAGGTAGAAAGACCTTTGGACAAAAGGAACGCAGGTACTATAGTGTTAGATTAGTGGTGCGAGTCCTCGTGCAAATGACAGGGAGCTTGTGGATAATAGGTGATCCGAGCTTATTATGCTCATGTAACTAACCGTGTTGGACATGATTACAAACAGACCCCATTTAGGACAAGAATCCCACCAAAATACATATTTTTTAAACCCTTATATAAAATGGAAACAAAATGCTAAAAATCTAAAACCAAAGAAATTAAATATATAATTAAATGTTAATTATAAAAAAAATAGGTAAAAATTTATATTTAGTACTATAGTATAGAAATAAAAGTAAAAAAATAGTTATTTTAACTATAACTAATTAATAAAATTACTAACTAACTAACTTTAATTATTAATAACTTTTAAATAAAGATTTTATTAAAACATGCTTATTATAGCTTTATAAATATTTATAGAATATATTAATACTTGCATTTAATTTGAAAGCTGTTTTTATATAGCCTTATTTATTTTTTTGCCTACCCGGTCTCATATAAAGGCGCAACACTCATTACTTTATCAACTTACTCTATTTTTCAGGCCATGCGACCGCTTATCACGCTCTTAGCAGCCGCTGCTGGCCCTAGTCTAGCCGCCGAGTCCTTCGACTATATAATCGTCGGCGGCGGCACATGCGGCCTCGTGCTCGCCAATCGCCTCTCCCAGGATCCTGCAACAACCGTTGCCGTCATCGACCCTGGCCCCGACGCACGTTCTAACCCCCTGGTCCGGGAGCCCGCCCCATCTCTGCCACTCTTCCGGTCCGTGCTTGCCAACTGGGATTATCGGACCGTCCCGCAGCCTAATGCTTCGGGCCGCACCCTCGAGATCCACTCGGGCAGAGGCCTTGGCGGCTCTTCCCTGGTCAACGGTAATGCTTTGCTTCTTACCCCTTCTACTAGCCTTAGGTCGTCACGTCGTGCTCACCGATAAAAAAAATCAACAGGGATGGCCTATGTCCGCGGTGACAAGGCCCAGTTCGACGCCTGGGAAGAGCTCGGCAATCCCGGCTGGAACTGGAATGAACTATGGCCCTACTTTAAGAAGGCCGAAAAGATGTTCCCCCCCGAGCTGTGGCAGGTCGAGCTCGGCGCTTCTATACGGCCTGAGAACCACGGCTTCGACGGCGAGTTGCACGTCGGGTACGCCATCACGCCACAGAACATCTCCTTCTACTCCGCTCTCCAGCAGTCGTGGGCTGAGCTCGGCCAGCCCCCCAACGAAGACGTAAACGGCGGGTCTACCCGAGGCTACGATATCTGCCCCCAGACCCTTGACCCAGAGTTGAATGAGCGATGGGACTCGGCCTCGGCCTTTCTCTGGCCTGTTGCTCATCGTCCCAATTTGCATCTTATCAACGGCACGGCTACGAGGGTCGTGTGGGCAGACTCCGATAGTCGCAGGAGGGATAGGGGTGATGCCGAGGCATCAGGTGTCGAGTATGTGACGCCCGACGACGAGGAGCGAACCGCTTTTGCGTCGCGCGAGGTGATTCTCTCCGCCGGCACGTTCCGTACGCCCTTGATCCTTGAGCGTTCCGGCGTCGGGAACCCGCGCCTGCTCAAGAAGATAGGCATCGAACCAGTAGTCGACCTGCCCGGTGTTGGCGAGAACCTCGTCGACCAGTCCAATGTTCCCATCATGTTCAAGACCGGGACTGGTCTCCACGGCGGCACTCCCTACGTCTCATTCGCAACCGCTCCCGATCTTTTCGGCGCCAACATCAGCCAGATAGCTGCTGAGTCGCGCCGTAGCCTAGGCCGGTGGGCACGGCAGGTAGCCAAGTCGAACGCAGGACTCCCCAATGCAACTGCCATCGAACGCATATTCCAGATCCAGCACGATCTCATCTTCAACAAGGGCGTGACGCTCGCAGAAATCTTCACGACGACGTATGCCGGCACCGTCGTCTCGACAGCCGCTCAGCTGCTTCCGTTCAGTCGTGGCAACATTCATTTAAACGACAGCTCAACAGCCCAGGAGAACCCGGCCATCGACCCCAAGTACTTATCAGTCGGCTTCGACATGGTCTCGCAGATCGCCGCGGGCCGTCTTGCCTCCCGTCTGGCGAGCACGCCGCCGTTGAGCCGTCTAGCCGTGGGCGACTTGCTTCCACCAGACGACACAGATGGCAGTCTTCCGCCCCCGCCGATCGACGCCGCCGATAGGGACTGGCAGAAATGGACGGCCAATGCTATTTCGTCCAACTGGCACTCGATGGGCACGGCGGCCATGATGGCGCGGGAGCTGGGCGGCGTCGTCGGCCCGCGACTCGCCGTGTATGGAACGCGACGACTGCGCGTCGTGGATGCGTCGATCATGCCTACGCAGTTGAGTGGACACCCGATGGCGACCCTATATGCTATTGCTGATAGGGCGGCCGACATGATTAAGAATGACTCTAGCTCAATTTCTGGCGCTGGAAATGGGCCTGATTATCACGAGCTATAATAGTATTCAGTTGCAATTCACTAACGATATTCTTAATAAAAGTCGTTGCACAGAAAAATTTACAATATTTTGCATAGCGGAAAAACAAAATATCAAGACATAACGAAAGTTTTAAGTTCTGTCTCATGTTATGTTTATGTCACATATAGTGAATCTCTCTAATAATACTACTGCTATTTTTATCTTGCTTTTACATGCGACCCGCTCTCTAGAATCTGGGAATTCTGTTTTCAAAGCTAGGAACTACCTAGCTGTGTCCTTGCGCAGCCATGCCCGAGATGACGGCAGCCGCCGCGGCACGGCCACCGTACTTACGCGACGCGTCCGCGATCCGTCTCGCATTGCGGCGTCGGTCTGCGTCATCCAGCCCGCTCAATATTCCCCGACTCAGGACGACAGGGTCCCAAGCCGGCGCGGTATCCTTTCCGGGCCAAACGCCAACCCCTAGAAACTCTACCAATCGTGCATAGTTATACAGATCATACCATAGAGGCAGAATGACTTGCGGGACGCCGGCGCTATTTTCACCAAGTCAGTAAAGTCATACTAATCTTCCGCGATGAGGGAAGCAGTTGAGATGGAACGATAAGATCAGAAAACTGACTATATGGCTTCGTGAAACGAGTTGGCCCCTCCATGATGCACAGAGAGAACGATGTGCCCCGACCGCAGAAGAGCAGGCGGCTCGATATCGAGCCAGTGACTAACGTGCAAGCGGCCACTATCCTTGAATCGCTGCAGCGGGCGCAGGAATTCATCGTCGTAGTCTCCTAGTCGGGCAAACTTCCAGAGAATCTGGACGCTGCTTGCAGTTGGCTCGGACAATACCAGCTCGATAATGCGTGCCATGATCTTAGCTCGTGCTTCGTCGTATTGGAAGAGGCTTCCCAAATTGATGAGTATCGTCGGGGCCCTCTCGAGCCAACGACGCAACTCCTCTTCCCGAGCTTTCTCGTTTCCGTCGATGCCTGCCGCTGCGACGTCGTCGAGGACAATGGGTCCACATTCTACGACCTCGCTGGGCACGACGAGAGGAAGCCCGGCTTCGGGTATGGTCATGGTAACCCAAGGGACGTCTCGAATGGTGAGGAAGTGGTCGTGGTTCTCGATCCCCTGGGACTGGTAGTACGCTCGCCTCGACCTTTCTCCGCTGTTCATCAGGTAGGCGACTGCGAAACGCACGTGCAGATAGACGTTCAACGGAGCCCATCTCCACGACACCGGATAGGCAAGGCCGGATCCTTGTCTGCAGCAAGCACGCGTCAAGTCAGCACCCATCCCCTCGTCGGATCTAACGCGGCACTTGCCATTCACGCTTGTTAGGTTTTGGTTTGGTCAGGGTTGCCACGCACGCTGGGTATTTCCATAACGACTTGCCCCACGGCTGGCCAGCGGCGATGGTGTCCGCCACCGCGTTCGGCGACAGCATGACAAAGGCGCGGTTCAGATCACGGGTGGCGTCGAGCGCTGGACGAAGCGACATGTCGAGCACGATAACTGCAGGGTCGAGCTCGACGACGAGACGGCGAACATGCCGGTACAGTCGCAGATACTCGTCCGTCTCCCACGGGTCGAGATGGAAACTCATCCCCGCAGCCTGGCGCTCGGCCCCTTTGAGCCCCGGCGGGAATATCATGCCAGATATGTTACCGATATGGCGGTACACAGCGACGATGTAGTCCGGCCCGGGCAGCTCATGCCACGAAATCGGCCGTGCAGCAGGGAAATCGCGAGCGACCATCGATGAGATGCGCATCATGTCCTTTTCCCTGCCCGCAAAGGACGCGTAATGGAGCTCCACATGAGGCGCATGCTCTAGGAGCCCGTAGCTGGCGGCGACATGGGTGTTGGAGAGGCCGCTGGCGCCGCCCGCGAGGAAGAGGACCGTGTTGTTCCGGCCCTGGACGTGCGGAACAGAAGCCTGGCGTTCGCTTGTTGGAGCTTGGGAGAGGAAAATGCCGATGGCGGCGAAAACGACTGAAATTACGAGCCCTGTCCTCTGCACTGCTGAGAACATCGTCGGTAAGGGGGGCATGAGTACGGGAGCCAATGACGAATGAAACCAATGGCTGGGTGGTGGGCGAGCGGTAAAAGAGAATGATCGATCTTGCTCATCCCACCACGGCTCTCTTTGCCATGTCTTTTAGCCAGAGACGACATTGTATGTTTTCGACGTCGAGATATGTACCGCGCCGTACCAGTACAATCCAAGACTTGACGGCAGTTGCTTGATCGAGATAGTGTCGAGCGGACCAAATGGCATGCATAATGGAGTTCGTCGAAACATGAGTCTTCCTTGGTTGACGAAGCAGAGCTAAGCTAACCTAGGCATATACCCCGGCTGTTCCGCGCGCCAAGGATACATACTATACTACTGGCACACCGGTGCGGGCCGTTGCGCTGTAGCTGGCTAAGCATGCATCCTGCTCTTCCGCTATCCCTTTCCGCCCTGACTCGGCGACAACACCCCTAGATACACCGATAGGATCCACACCAATCCCGTGTTAGATAGTAACATCACAGGTATAAACTTTTATTATCTTTACCTATGCTATTACTCTTTAATATTATTATTAAAACAAAAAGTTAAAACAAACAAAAATTATCATTAAGTAGCCTTAAATTTAACTTATTTACTAATACTAATTTTATATACTCTTTTTTAGTTATAATAATAAAAATAATAATGTTAACAACTAAAGCTAATTATAGTACGTTTAAACCTATTATTTCTTTAACAACTAAAAGATGTAACCTTACTAACTTTAACCCTTTACTCCTACTTACAAATTGCAATGCTTTTATTTCTCTGCTCTTGCTGTTAGTATTTAAATTATACCACTATGCTAAAAGGTATAAGAGATGGCTGGTTGCTAACTCGTACGCATAACATGCACTATATAAAGACGGGCCTATAAAAAACTTAATAAGTCCTCCCTCTCTTAGCAAAAAATGGAGGTCCCTTTATATATTATATACGTTAACTTGCTCTTTAGGCCACACCTTGCCATATATATAGAAAAAGCTATAACGCTTACGCTTAGTTTTAAACTAAAAACTTTTTAAAGTCTTAGTTATATTTTTTAAAGCATTACCTATATAGTTATAAGTTAGTAAAGCTTTATAGCTAGCTAGTACGCACGCGCAATTATATACGCCCTTGCTAATAAAATATAAGCGGTATAATAATAAAAAGGCAACAATACCTAGATAGTAAGCACTACTTGTTAAGAATTAAATTATACCACTATGCTAAAAAGCATAAAAGCTGGCTGGTTGCTAACTTATATACATAATGTACACTATATAAGGGCGGGCCTATAAAAAACCTAACACTTACCTACGCTATTAGCTTTATTTAAGGCTTTTTTTTATATATAGCTATTTAAAAAATAGGTTGCTTATTTTAATACTATATAAAAAATAAAATAGCAATATATAAGTATAGCTAAATTATATTATTTTTTTATAATTATTATTTATATAAATATTTATAAAAAAACCTAGTTAACTTTATATTAAAATATAAACTTTATATAAATTAAATATGTTAAAAACGCCTTTGCGTTTCTACTAACTACATTTTCTACCTTTCAGCCGCCAACACCTTACTGGCCATACCCTCACTTGGCCATAGGCCTTACTCTTACATAAGCCACTTACTTGTTGCCATATGCATCCGCCTTATGCCTCCTTAAGCCACCATGGTAGTGCTATGCCTCCTTAAGCCACCATGATAAAGCTATGCCTTCATAAGCTACTATAGAGGTGCTATAGCGCTATAGCTATTTATAGAAGCCTTGTATTTACTGCCAGGCCCTTGCAGGCACTATAGTGGAGCCACTGTATGCCCTATAACCTATGTGGTAACCATTGCGAGGCCTATTATAATTATAGCATTAGTTACAGCACTAATCAGGCTCTTATGCACACTAATATAGGGTAGGCTAGGCTAGTATGCAAGGTAACTCTACTTACATGCAGGGTAGCTCTACCTACTATGCAGGGTAGCTCTACTTATACCTCCTTTTGCTAATCTTAGGCCTTTACAAGTTGGCCACGCCTTGGCCCCGCCTTAGCCTTTAAACTTACAAGCGCCTATCCTTTGGGCTTTGCTATTTGCAGCGCTTTTAGTGGCCTTTAGGCCCTTAAGACTTACTATATTGTAGTAGACCTAGTGAATATATTTACTATAACCTACTATAGATTTTTTAATTAGTTAAAAGGGCTTAACCTTTTATTATACTAGCAATTATATATAGTAGTTTAACTGCTAAATATGCCTTATGATTTTAAGCATATATATAAGAGCACTTGCCTACCTACCTTTATTAAATTTCTAGATAGTTAATAGCAATTACTCCTTTATCGCACCTATATACTATGCCTATAGCCTACTATTAGTTGACCCCTTAGCCCTACTATTATAGCCCTAAGCCCTCACTATATTACCTGTAGCCTACTGCTATATTAGCTGCCTTACAGGCCTTATACGCCCTATACCCTCCGTATCAAGCCTGCAAGTCCTCGCTAGCACTTCGCCACCTATCCGCTATTTAATAGGTTTAGCGCCTGCCAGCCCACTTTACTTGTTCTCTTTGCATACCAGCCTACTTAGCCTGCTCCCTAAGCATACCAAGTTGCTTCCCCTGCTTACTAAGCATACACCTTTACCTATAGTGCCCTACAGGGACCTATGGCCCCTATATTCTACTATATCCCCTGATCTAAGCCCTATACCTAGCGAGCCTTCGCTAGCTTATACTTCCACTAAGCATTGAGTACTACCCTCGGCTACACCCAGCTATATGCCCTGTAGTCAGGCCTACTTTTAAAAAAATATATGCTTTTATTTTATATAAGCTAAGATTAGTTTTAAATACTTATTATTTATTTATTATTTTAAAATAAAAATAAAGCTAGCTAGCATTTTAAAGCTGCTTTAAAGCTTTATTTTTATATAATATTTTTAATACTTATTATTAATAAAAAAATAGTAAAATATAAAAATAAAATAAAAGCTTTAATAGTTATATAAAATAAGCTTATAATTATTAGCTTTAAAGTATAAATAATAAGCTATAAAAGCTATACTTTTAATTAGCTTTAATAATATAATTACTATAGCTTTTTTAAAGTGCTATATTTAAAAAAAAACAGCGCTAGGTATTAAAAAAAAAGGCTATTTTTAATAAACCTATATATGCTACCTATTATATAAAACTTTTAAAGCTTAAATAACACCTAAAAAGTTATTGTTAAACTTGTTTAATGTTTGCTAACAAAGCTTTATTACCTTTTTTTTTAATAATCTTTTTACTTTAATTAAATTATTTGTTTACTTGCGTTAACACTTTAGCTTTAAAGCTTTAGCTATAGTTTAAACAAGGTTTAAAATTTTTAAGCCTTTTATTAACCTTAAAGCAAAAGCTAAACATAATAATAGCATGCTATAAAATACTATATAATATATAGCTAACTATATTAAACTATAAAATATAATAATTTATATAAAAAAATATAGCTATAATACTATTTATATTAATAATATATTTAAGCCTTAAACTATTTATAATAAGGCTTTATATAAAGCTTTATATAAAAATAACTAATAAAGCTTTTAAAAATTAATACTTAACTTATATATTTATGCTAAAAATAATATATAAATATAATAAATATAAAAAAAGTATTAATATAACTAACTAACTATATGCTTATAATACTTATAGTTATAAGCTATATTATAGCTATAATAAATGCTTATTTTTTAAGTTTTTATTTAATATAACCTTTATAAACACTTATTTATTATAAAAATAAAGCTTTAATAACTAAGCTAAAATAAATATAATAATTAAGTAGATTAAAAAAATATAATTATATAAGCCTTGTTTAACTTATATAAAAGCGTTGCTAAAGCTAGTAATAAAGGCTTTATAAAGCTAACAGCATATAAATAGCTTAGGTTAAAGCATAACCTTATAAAAAAAGATAAAAATAATAACTATAAGGCTTATTAAAGCTTTATATTAAACTTATAAAAATATATAATACTAAGTAAAATAAATAATAATATAAAAGTAAGCAAGCAAAAAAGTATAAAGTATAGCTATAACTATATAATATAGCACTTTATAACTTAGAAAATTGTTAATATATTTACCACAGGCTAAATTATATAAAAGATTAAGTATCTTAAATCTAGACTTGCTAATTGGTGCTTAATCCCTGCATCGGTGTATCTAGGGGTGTTGTCGCCGAGTCAGGGCGGAAAGGGATGGTTTGCCATTATAATACAGCTGAATCGGCAGCTTATATTAGCAGTATCTGTTCTTTTAACCCTTTGCCCGGTCGGCCAACTCTACAATATAGTCTTCTGGTTGTTTGTACCCCTTATAGATGTAAGTCGGCTAATATAGGTGGGTTAGTCTGTATGCGTAGGTCGGCATAAGTGGCCGCGCTAAACCGCGGCATTCTATAAAATTTGGAGCGCTTCCCACCCGAAGCGGAATATTTGCTGCTATCTCTACCCCTCTGAAAACACGTATAATAGTAGCAAGCTTGCGACAGAGCCGCAACGTACATATAGTACCTCTGCTAGTAAATGTTAAAAATCTATACCTATTGTGGTATAGCTGCCAGACCCTAGCTAGCATAGGTACAAAGTGGGGTTTGCTTGTCATGGGCATCAACTTTATAAACCCAGACAAATGGTTTGCTTCTTGACAGTACGTACAGAACAGCGTGAATAATTACTTAGGTATTAGCTACTCCGTACAACGCCCGTCATATAAACCGACGACAAGTGTAAGCACCACCATTAACACCGAAGACGGCGCCTGCTTCGCACCCCGGCTTGGCACCATGTTTCGCGTAGCCGACTTGCTGTTCCATGATCATGTTTCGATATTCCTGGGCGGTATCTCTCTCTTGGGACTAGTTTGGGTGAGATGATGCCGAAACAGACATGTTTCCCCGACAGCTGCTAAACAGCAAATAGATCGCCTCCTGTGTCCGGCGGGCACTGCCGACAAGCCACATTCCCGGTCCATGGTATACTAACTGGACCAAGGTCGTATACAACCTCCACTTTCTCGCCGGCTCGAGGTGCCAGTATGTGCATGGCCTGCACGCCAAATATGGTCAGTGCCGCCATCCTAGCCCTTAATTGCTAGAAAACTGCGGTGCCGACTCACTCTCTTCTGCCAGGGCCTGTGGTGCGCATAGCTCCGGGCAATGTCAATATCACCAGCGTAGAGGCGTCGAAAACCATATATGGCGCGAGGGAGCTATACCGCAAGTCGCCGTTCTACCGGCTACTGGCTGTGTCCGGCCAGCAGGGGCTCTTTAATACAATTGACATCGAGTATCACCGCCGCCACAGGAGACTCTTGGCCGGTCCCATGGCCGAGTCTTCGTTGCAGTCGGTGCTTCCTGTCCTCGAGGCCCGCATTGCGCTTGTGCTATCTAGAATGAGTGAGGAGACAGCCTCTAGAGGCGCGGCCGACGTGTATAAGTGGTGGCTCTTTATGGCAACCGACATTATCGGCGAGCTTACGTTTGGCGACTCGTTTCGCATGCTAGAGCTCGGTCATGCAAGTTTCCTTTTTCTTCCCCCTGCCCCCCTCCCTCTGTGCCTGGCGGTACGATGTTGTGTGTAATTTGACCCCTGCTAACAGCTTGGTGGCAGAAAAACGAGTACACAGACGAGCTAGAACAGGGCAGTCTTGTTGGCGCCCTTCGATGCACATTTCCATTATTTGTGAAAATATGCAGCGTCGTCCCGCTACCCTTCTTCGCTCGCGCGTACGACGCCGGTGAGAGGATGACACAGTACGCGAGCGACTCCCTAGAGCGATACGGTAAGCTCGTGGCCAGCGGCGCTGCCGAGGTGCCGGAAACGCTGTTCTCCAAGGTCTTCAAGGCTAACGGGGAGGGGACAATGCCGTACAACGAGATCCGCGACGAGGCGCTCAACTATATCGCCGCCGGCAGTGACACCGTGTCCGTCACGCTAACGTATCTGACTTGGACGCTGGGCCGCAGACACGACGTCAGAGACAAGCTAGTCGAAGAGCTAAGGACGCTGCCGCCCGGCTTTGGTGCCCTCGAGCTGCGGGAGCTGCCTTTCTTGAACCAGGTTATCGACGAGACGCTGCGCGTCTATTCGGCTGCCCCTCCGCCGTTTCCAAGGCTTGTGCCTAGTGGTGGGGCTCATCTCGCGGGTTACTATATGCCGGGCGGTATCGAGGTGAGCGCGCAGGCATTCAGCTTGCACCGCGACCCTGTCATCTTCCCGTCACCTGATGAGTTCCGACCTGAGCGGTGGGCGTCCCCTACGGCCGCTATGAAGGATGCGCTGGTCCCTTTTGGGAGGGGTGCAAGAGGTGAGTGGTGGTGTTTTCGAAATTAGTTCCCTGGCATATATATGAGGGTGTGTATGGCCAACCTTGGCTGACTTGCAACACGTAGTGTGCATTGGGCAACATCTTGCCCGCATTGAGCTTCGGTTAGCTACCGCCCGCTTTTTCCTAGCTTTCCCTAGCGTATGTATGTCATCGCTGGAGAGCATGTGCAATAGTGATATGGAACCGATGATTCAGCTGTTCCTAACTCCAAAGGGGAAACGTTGCCTGCTTGATACAAAATAGGTATTACTGGGCTATGGCACTCTGCGTTGGAAAGGATTCCTATCAACCACGTGGAGTTGCCTATCCACGGCAACAACCGATCTGTTGCAGGGCGGGGTCGCGATAGGAAGTCGTCAAGGTCAGGTACAATGTAGGAATGGACTAGATTGGCCATAAAAGACTCAAGCTTATAGGAATTATACCCTCCTCCCTTAATTTCTGCTAAGTATTTCCATCTAAGTTACTTTACATTAAAAAGAAGCCCTTGCCTTTAGGCCTCGAGCTCTTAACGACCTTGGCACTAGCTTGGCACTACTAAAAAAGGCTAGACCCTTTTTGAATCAGGCCCTTAAAGACACCTACTCGAGGCCTTACAAGCAAGATAACCTTTGTTTTAACGAGAGCATTAATTTATGCTATAATAAATATATAAAAAATTATTATTTTTAAGTTTTTTAAAATAAAAATAAACAATATTTTAAGCTATTTATATATTTTTATAAATAAATAAAATATTAAAAAAAAATTATATTATTTTAAAAAACTTAATATTAAAACTTAATATTATATTATTAATAGCTTGTTAAAAATTAATTAAAAACTTAATAAAGTGTTATAAATATATATAATTAACTAGCTTATTATTATTATTATTATTATTATTATTATTATTATTATTATTATTATTATTATTATTATTATTATTATTATTATTATTATTATTATTATTATTATTATTATTATTATTATTATTATTATTATTAT
>Ga0247782_1000399_pt1 | contig 32419 bp, 26 predicted proteins | sample UWRJL019104C5_FD_179928 | JGI IMG/M metagenome (GOLD analysis project Ga0247782, IMG submission 179928) | Plant litter microbial communities from Arlington Agricultural Research Station in Wisconsin, United States - UWRJ-L019-104C-5 | ecosystem: Environmental > Terrestrial > Plant litter >...
TTATAGCTATTAAAAATTAAAAGTTAGTATATGCTTTTTATATAACTACTTATATATTAATTAAAATATTAAACTTAATTAATACTTTGCTTATTTATTATTTAGCTATTTTTTATAGTTATAATAATTTAACTATTAGGTAATAAAGTGCTTTTGTACTAAAATAACAAATAGTTTCTTTTTATAACAATAATATATAGTAAAACAATATAGCTATATAATAAAATTGCTTAAATAACTATAGCTTATTTATAATTGCTTTGCTATACTACTTTTAAGTTTTTTATATAATTAAATATAATTATAACTATTTTAAATAAAATTTTGCTTATAATAAATTTAGTTTTATTAAAGTTATATATATATATTTTTTTAAACTTTATATTTTGCTATTATATTTTATATAAAAGCAAACTACTTATAATATTTAAATAAATTTTTATATAAAACATACTAGTAATTAATTTAATAATTAAAATATATTATAAAAGCTAGTTATTATTATATAAAAGTAAAAGTTTAGTTTTTATTAATATATTTTTTATTATATAACTTTAATAATTAGTTAGCTATATTTTTAATACTACTATGCTTAAGTAAAAATAATTGCACAATAAAGTTAAGTATATATTATATAATAGCTTGCTTTTTAAATTTAATAAGTTTTTAATTATTAGTAAACTTATTAAATATTATTATATAATTATATTTTTAGTTAAAAAAGGTTATATATAGTACATTATAAATTTTAGCTGCGCATTAAATACTTAGTTTTAAGTTTATATAAATTGCTTAAAGCGCAAAAATAATATTAAACTCTTTTTAGAGGCTTACTATAGTGGGTAGTAAAGATATAGTAGATCAAAAGTTATACGTACAAAGGTGAGAAAAAGTGGCAAATATGGCCGGGTAGCAAATATGGCCGTGGGATATATTAGTTAAGTTATAAAAGATTGTTTATATTAAGGTAAAAAAAAGTAGCAAATATAGCCAGGTAGCAAATATAGCCATAGAATACATTACACTAATAAAAATTTTTTTTTTTGAAAAGCAACCTTTAAAATATATTTGTTAAAATTTAAAACTAAATAAAAATTAAACTTGCTAACTAAGTGTAGGGGTATTAGTAGGTCTAGGTTAGGTAGATAAGTAGGATAGATATTGTTTAGAACTAGCTAGACAGAACTCTATATAATACAACCCCCGCTTACCTACATTACAGATCCACTTAGCTTTGGTACGGCGGCTGGCAAACCCTTGCATGAGCTTATCCAAACCCATCTTTCACCTTAAGAAGATCAAAGGATGCGAATCCTGCAGCTGTGCGCCAGCTGACATTTTAGTGCCTAAATCTTCCAAGGTTCCATCCATGGATCTCTCCGCCTACAGGTATGTACCTACCTATGACTTACGCGTAAAGCTGTGTGGTGGTGGTGCCAAATCTGCAAGGTGGCTGCAGCCTGCAAGGGAGCGAGCAAAATGCTACCACTAGTTGAGCCAACTAGGCGAAAACCATATACATAGCACTGTTAGGAATCGAACCTAACCACCTAGTTGGCCCTCCCAGTCCAATACCCAACACACCAAACCCGACAGGATGGGACTATCTAGATGAAGCGATAAGCCTTGCTTCTGGAGACACAAACCGAAAAGATTGTGCGAAACAAAGCGCAGGAGATATTAAAAAGTCGTTTGCAAGCGGGGGGCAGGGAAAACTTTCTTCTTCTATTGATTTGTTATAAAATCTACTTGAATTTCGTTTTCCATGGGGAGAGACCTAACCGCTTCTTCGAAGTGTCTTGATTTTTGGTTTCGCAAAAGAACGAAAAGTATATGTACCGCTCGGGGACTACCTTGGGAATTGGTGATCTTGCCTTCGCCGGACCGGAATCTGTGTCCTGCTAGGATCGCTGGCTAGAATAGAATAAGCAAGAAAAAAATGTCCCGGATAGACCCGGCCACCGAACCCGCCGGCTTCGCCAGCGTCGCATTGAGGCACCTCCTTCCGCCCGTGTTCATGGCGGCGGCACTGGCTTACACACGGCCGCCCGCCGCAGCCATGGGAGGAGACTCGACTCAGCACGTGGACTCACAGTCCCAATGGCCGCGGCTGCGAACCGCGCTACTCGCACTCCTAGCCCTCAGCATCGCGCGCAGTATCAACAAGGCGCTAAACAAATGGGCAACGAACAACTGGCGCATAACCGCACATCCTAACTGGGTATGGGAGAAAGAAATCGCCGTCATCACGGGCGGGGCAGGGGACATAGGCTTGGCTGTCGTTACCGGGCTCCTGGCCAGAGGCGTGAGGGTAGCTATCCTCGACGTCCGGGATCTTCCCTCTTCACCCCCCCTTCCACCCCTTGTGGTCCAAAGTATCAAAGAGAAGAAATTGATACTCTACAAATGCGACGTAACATGCCCCTCCCAAATCGAAGAAGCAGCGAATTCTATCCGGCAAACCTGGGGTAGTGATCCATCCATCCTGATCAACAACGCCGGCATCGTCCGGACCTGTCTGATCCTCGACAAAAAGGAGAAGGACCTCCGACAGATCGTAGGCGTGAACTTAATGTCCCACTGGTTCACCACCAAAGTCTTCCTGCCCGCCATGGTCGAGAAGAACAAGGGCCAGATCGTCAGCATGGCTAGTCTGGCATCTTACGTGGCGCTGCCTACGTCGGTCGATTACTCGGTCACCAAAGCCGGCGTGTTGGCTTTCCACGAGGGCCTGACCTGCGAGATCAAGCATATATACAAGGCCCCCGGCGTCATGACCACTATCGTACTGCCCGATTTCGTCAAGACGCAGATGACCAGGCTTTACTGGGAGGAGGTCGAGGCCGCGGGCGGGGCGCTGTTGAGTGTTAAAGATGTTGCGGAGCCGATTCTGAAGCAGATCTTCTCGAGACGGGGTGGGCACATCATTGTGCCCAGGTCGCGGGCTATTGTCTCGCTTATGAGGGGGTTCCCCAATTGGTTCCAGGAAATTGTGAGGGATATCATTGGGAAGGCGAATCGCGACCTACAGTCGAGGTGGGCGCGCGGTGATAGAGAAAAGGGAAGGAAAAGACACGGGGCTTGAACTCAAAAACATTATGGATCATGGTTTTTTTTAACCTATTATTGTCTGTTTGTTACATGTTGGCGTTTATTCTACATAGACATACATGGCAATAGATCCCGCTATTAGACTAGACAAAAACAGCCAACTGCCTGCCGATTATGAGGCGTTACTCGACGACGACGTCTCCTCCGACCACTGTCGTTCTCGCCGCGGTTTCTCATCATTGTAGTCGGCTGACCTGGGCTTCGCAAAGGCCAAAGTTAGATCGCGTAGATCTTTCCCTTCGGCGAAAGCCTTCGATAGGATAAACAGATCCATCTCCAACATTTTGGTATGCAGAACTGCGTCACCACCCTCGAGCTGTCGTAGCCACTCGATCGTCCTCAGTATCACCTCCTTACACCGGACAAGGTCGCCATGATCCTGGAGCAAGAAAATGCCCTGCAGCAACGCCCCGAACGCCTGCGCTCTTTGGACGTGGAAGTCGCTCACCCGGTGAGACTTTTGCGATGCGATCCGCCGGCTTGTCCTCTCCTGCAGGTCGCATAGCTTTTCTCGTGCTAGTGCCTCGTCTGCAATGCAGTAGAAGAGGAAAAAAGTGAGGTTATGTAGGAGGCAGATGATGACGTCCGCCTCGCGACCTGACGTGGCCTCGGCCTCTATTAGGGCTCTCTCATGGCGTGCCGCGAGGTTCTTCGTCGGGTCGACGGGGAAGTTGAAATACCAAAAGTAATCGGTCCACGTGACCAGAACCACGGGGTGGTACATGCCGAGCTTCTCCTCTAGACTCTCGGCAGCGGCGCGATACGCGATACGGAAGGTTTGTTTCATGGCGCCCGGGTTGTCGCGGCTCATGCGCGCCACAGACCCCATCAGGCTCACGATAGGGTGCGCCGAGTCCGAGGACGATCGCCGGAAGCATGCCGCGGCGTTCTGGCCGTGGAAACAGAGGAGCTCGCGCAGAAGATGGAAGTTCGAGTCCTTTATCCACGCGCACGCGTTGTATATGCCGTGGCACAGGAGCCAGAAGCCCGTGAGATATTTCGGGTGGAGATATAACCTGCTCCCCGTCATGCTGTCGAAGAGCCTGTTCAGGCTCTGGAAGGCGTCGTTGATGCGCCCGCTCCGTAGCTGGTGGATCGTGTTCACGTATGCCGTCTCAGCGTCGCAGAAGCGCACTACAGACTTACCTTTCTCGCTGGCGGGGCTAGGGTCCGACATGTTGAGCACGATGCAATTCCACCGCTGGCTTCCCGACTGGTCTATCGTGTAATTCCTCGAGATCGAGATCGGCACCTCCTGGTCGCTAACGAGTCCCGGCGCATTTATATGCTGAATGTGGAGTTGGAATGGCGCTATTTCTTCCGCCCTGTTACCCGCAAGGACCAACGTGCGCGGATGATCTCTCGTTCGGTTCTTCCGCCACCCCCAGCGCCGGAATCTTATCTTGTACATCCTAATACTAGAATAACCGGTCAGAACGGCTTTGGTCGATGCGGGTGAAGAAATGAGTCTTTCTGCGGCCATCTCCGAGGGTTGTATTTCCGGCAGAAATATGTAGGCTTCGTGCAGGCCGCACACCAATTGTCCCACCTATCGCATGAGTTGAAAAGCTTACGTGGCGTAGAAATTGTAGTCTTCTTCTAGAATGCGCATCACGGACTTGAGCGACCGGTCCTCTTCCATGTACAGTTTCCGGATGATCGGCCTTATTGCGTCCCACTCTTCCTGGGTGTGCGCCTTATTATGTTCTGTTCCTTGTACCCCGCCATCATGCTCCGTGCTTGCGAGGGTGTCTGGGTCGTTGTCTACTATGTTGGCGTCAACAAATTGACAGAGGCAGGTCGGTGAACTGAGTTCTTACTTGAGGGCTCTACCGGCACTGATGCCCTGCTGGGAAGATAGACCAGTGTCCGCTCGCTTGGTCGCGGCTCTTGCGCTTCATGGATAGCGGCGGTCTCCATAATGGCCCCGACAAGCTGACAAAGTGATTGGATCGATCTATTACCTAGACCCTGGAAGAACATAAAGATTGAGTGATCATTCACTAAAAGGGCGTAAATCGTCGAGTCAAGACAACGAGCTGGGAGGAGAATAGCGTGCAAGAGAGCTGTTCTGTTCCTGCAGTCTTCGCTGCGCTATTAGGTAGCTTAGTGCACTATTCTCAAGGGAATGACGAATTAATATACCTACTAAGTAGGTTAAGTAAATTGTAGGGAGTGCACGGGAAGTGCGGTTGATTGGGTGGGTTGCGAGAACGTGCCACTTTTGGGCTTGTGTTTTAACTCTTTCCGAGGCTTCTTTGGGTCTGGTCTAAGGGTGAGGGGCGGACGATTGTTCCTTCCCGTGATACCCCAGACTGACTGTGGCGGTGCCCCTCTCAGCTCAACTACATAGTATAGCCGGCTCCTGTGAAATCCACCCTGGAAGACGGAGCAATGCGCGGCACAGATAACCTTGGAAGATACAATATGTACAAAGTTTATTAGTATGTGCTCGCTGTCTGCTTGTTACCGTATGTATGTAGATAAGTATAAGTAAGCCAAGATCTCGCCCAGCCCTGCCGGGGCAGGGGTAAGTCCACTTATCATGGGTCTAGTGTATTTTAGGTGCTTCCATTGGCGCAGGATGGAAAACCAGCTGAAAAAAACGTGGACATGCGGTGTAACTGTGAGGCGTAGAGGATACCTCCCTAGGTAGACACGACGATGTTGCTTTCTACGTACATGTACATCTGTAACTAAGCCGTGATAGGTAGACCAAGACTGAAGAGTGTCTTAGAAAAGCTTGCAAATACCCTCACACGCTGTCTCAGAACGTGTACAGCATATTCCTTCACCAATCAACTCTTTACTAAAGGCATTGTGTAGCCCATAGCTATGCCTCACGTAAGCTTAGCGTCCGTGTAGGCAGAGCATTGCGATGTAGTAATGAAGAGGTAATCAAGCTAGGACTTGTTAATATGTAGTAGGTTTCCAATCTGTACGCAATCGCAGTGGCCCGTGCACCGCGCTAACACTTACATAGTACTGAATGACCTCGCGATCGACCTAACCTGTCACTCCAAACTCTCCTTTCTACATCACACTTTCGACTCCACGTCGTCAGTGTTTCGCGCGCCCACCCACTGTCCCTCGGGCTTCAGAGATATAGTTAGAAGGAAGGAGCACGATACGGAGGATTTGCCCCGAAGAAAGTGTCCTCACGTATAAGGGTTGTGTTAGGTTACATGGTGTTTTTTTTCGGAATTTTGGAATTTTGATTTTATGTACATTTACAGTAGGCGGCTTGGCCTAGCCTATACAAGGTTGCCTCGGGTGTGCGCTAACTACTTGCGTATTAGCCATGCTAAGGAGCTTGTGGTCCCCCAATACTAGGGTATTAGGCGTATTAAACGTACCCATGTCGGGTATTCTTGGCGCGCTAAGTCGTGACCCACCGACGGCCTACCGGTCTTTAGGTATTTCTTCGCGAGGTACTTGCGCTTCAAAATGTCCTATGCCTTATGAGCCACAGACCTACTAGTCCCTTGCGAAGAAATACCCCAAGACCGGTAGGTTGTCGGTGGGTCACGACTTAGCGCGCCAAGAATACCCGACATGGGTACGTTTAATAGGCCTATGACCATAGTACATGCATTTTCTTAACTTTCACACCTCCGTCCCAAGGGCCCTGTAATAAGTGTAGATACCTACATGTAATATTGACCGCGCTAGTGACATATATAATAAGGGGGAAGCCCCGGAGATCTATTTCTGTCTGCTATAAGTATTTATCTTAAATGGGCATGTGTATTTATAAACATGATTCCTTTTCATCCTCTTGCCCCCGCGTTCGTGCGATAACAAGACTGCGGCATACGTGATATCCCATGTTTTGTTCGTCAGTCAACACTTATGGTGATTGTTATATTATTATATAAGTACTTAACTTATCCTCATAAGTCGTCCAAGGTAAGCTGTGTTCACCGCTGATAGCAGGGCATGCGTGACTGGAGTGGCCGCTCACCGAGACCGCTTTGGGGGCCGCGCTCCTATAAGACAGACAGTCCACTAACCCGGCTTGCTTAGCCCTTCAATCATCACATGAGTGTTTTGCGGTACTTCCTGTTCACCAACTATTTCAGCGCAATATGGGTCGATGGATTCGCATTGTATGCAGGGATCCCGTCCTCACAAGGTCTGAAGTGCGAAATATCAGCAACCCAAGGTAACCATTCGTTATACTATGTAGTGGCTTGAGTAAGATTTAGGAGAGCTTGTTAATCTGAGAAATCGGGGCACAACCTTATCTCCGGGCATTTGCCGATCTAAATGTCAGGGCTGCTATTAGATAGCCAAGTCGGACGGTTGGCGGGGGTTATTACCGAAATCGTGAAATAGTCTTATTGATAAGAGTTGACTTAGCATCTAGTGCGAATGCAAAGTGGAATGTACCGAGGCCTAGGATTGAGTTGATGAGTAAGGTATATTAAGATATAGATACCTACTCGATAATTGTTATGCCAACATGCTACGCATAATCACAGATTTACATGTGAAGTTATACGCATGGGGTATTGAGATGTGAAGCTACTATAGCATAGTATATTAGGTGCTTATATTGTTTCCTACGAGAGGATCGAGAGTTATATCCACGCTTAAGCCCATTTTCTTTATAAACCTGAGATAACCGCAAATTTGCCTGAATTCAAAAGCCAGGACAGAGACCTTAATAAGGCAGCACAGTGTTCCGAAACCACGCTGCCGCTCGGGTTTATGATTGTCAATGCTGCAGCCTAGACAAACAACACATCGATTCAGAGTTACGTCATATAATCCCATAGTTTGAATACGCGCATGACAGCATTATTAATGTTGGAACATCCATCTTTCGAGGTCTCATTTAGCATCAAAAGTCCGGTCAAGTCCACATTGGCCGTACCATCTCCTGATACTAGCACCATCCATGCACGAGTCTTGCTTCGCCTCGAAGGTTGCGCCCGACGGCAACACAACAGACGATTGCCATCTTGAAGAGGCACAAACCTTAAACGCATATCCTCCAGGTAACAGCACATCTTCACAAGCCGCAGCAGCAATCACAGGGCCAATATCACACTCGTCAAGTCCCAACAATGACCCCCCGCGCCTATGGGCCTTACTAAGCGTTATACCTACGCTCGTTGACTTCATTCAAGCTATAGAGAACCTGCCACTGATAGAGTCGTCTTCGCTCCCAGAGGCTAGTCGGCCCGCCAACGGACAGCTGTGGCCCGGCTTACCCAGGCTTCGGCCACTTCTAGGCTGATGACTACCCTTCCCTCCGGCAATTGCTTGATCAATATGGTCTGTCCAGGCCTGAAAGGGAGCAGAAGGAGGCAATTAAGCGCTCTATTAGAAGAGCGAAGATCGGGATCCTGCTGGATTGGGGGTATGAGTGTGTGGTTAATGTGCTAGAAGAGAGCGGCGAGGGGGCGAAGGCGGAGGTTCCTGCGGCGTGTAATTCTATCGACAAAACATTGCACGAATTACAGTTGCCCTATCTATCAAATACTACAAACTTTTGTAAGATCGAAATTACGTGCAACTCGCCGATTTAGGTCCACGTGCCGGCGGCAAGAGTTATCTATCTACCTCCCTTTTAGAGGAAGAACTAAACTAGGGCCGGAGAGCTACATAGTTTCAGATTCAGGGACTAGCACGACCCACGCACGTACCGAACTTAGCCCAACCCTCATCCTCTCACAATACCAACGGTACATGCAAAACAATTCGATATACTCTCCACTAAGGGGCCAAGACTCCATCTTGTTATCTGAGACAAGGGCATCGCAGAGCATCAGTGGTTTAGTGGTAAAATCCATCGTTGCCATCGATGGGCCCCGTGTTCGATTCACGGCTGATGCAATAAATAAGACAATTGGTACCCTTCTTTTTACCTGCTTCAAGAACTCTTCTCGTTGGCGTTAATGAATTCTGTTTGGTAAAGGAGGTGTATGGACAGGAGGTTGGACTGTTGCGATGCTGAAGAAGCAGGATAGGTGCTACAGCGTTTCCGCTGAGGCTCTGGTCATGCTCAGGAGCTGAGGCTTATTTTTAAGAGCCTAACACTATTTATCAAGGTTCTTTAACAAAAACAAGTATACGGAATATATCTATAGCAAATGCACATAAGTTGATTGATACGGTTCATGTGAGGGAGTAAGTCCAGATGTGATTAGTTCTTAGTACTAAGGTTGATGTATTGAATACCAGTTGCGTGCGACTCCATATAGCTTTCCGCTGATACAATCGAGAAGTTGTTCTAGAACTGCTATTAACCAGAGCTTCCCCGCATCTAATCGGATCTGACGCGAAAGCGGCTTGGTGTAGCTCACCTGACCGGAATCGGCTTTCAAGCACGTACGTATCTCTATAGCCGACAGATAGGTACAAAACAAACGGAAACCAATCCTCGCGATTGAATTATCTCTACAAACGTATGCTGCGTATCAAATGGCCCGAGCAATTGGAGAAATAATGGGACCCGGTACCTACGGAATCATTCTAGCGCATCGATCTTCGGCTCGGCTCAAGGAAGCGTTTCCGGCAGGGGCAACGGCTAAACAAGGCAGACGTCGGTATAAAGCCAGAGGCAGCACCTTCCGTAAGAACATATCGGGTAACCTCGTTCTTCAACTGACCCCCGGCACGGCCTTCTCCCATACACTTCAGACCGTGCCTCCCCAGACTTTAGGTAGTTCGATGTTATATAAGTGTTTTTAATATGTATTTCCGGAATACTGTCTTATTAAGGGCTTAAACATTCTCGAACATCAACTTCAACACCCCTCCTTTGCTTATCTTGCACCTTGTCATTGTGTGAGGTAGATTAGAATACCTATCCAGATAGTACCCTAAACCCTACCCCCAGGCTGATCCTTACCTAGTATTCACCGACGCAATGCCGGACACTGCCGGTATAAAACTTGCCGATTATCTTCTCACTCGGCTGAAGCAGCTCGGCATCGGCGCCGTGCACGGCGTACCAGGAGACTTCAACCTCACACTACTAGACTACGTCGAGCCGGCCGGTCTACAATGGGTCGGCAATGCAAACGAGCTGAACGCCGGTTACGCCGCCGACGGGTACGCGCGCATCAAGGGAGTGGGTGCTCTCATCACCACCTTCGGCGTCGGTGAATTATCCGCCATCAACGCTATAGCTGGCGCTTATGCCGAGCGTGCTGCCGTCGTGCATATTGTCGGCACGCCGGATAGGCCCACGCAGGACTCTCGGCGCTTGGTTCATCATACGTTCAACGATGGCGAATTTGGCCGATTCGCTCAGATGGCTAAGCCCGTAACGGTTGCTCAGGTTGATCTCAAGGACCCGCGCACAAGCCCGGAACATATCGATTATGCGTTGACACAGTGCCTTCTGCATAGCCGGCCTGTTTATATCCAGGTTCCCGTCGATATGGTTTCGGTCCGCGTGTCTGCAGAACCACTCGCTTCCAAGATTCGGATGCCTGAGCCTATGCCCGCCGAGAGTAGCAACGATGTGATGACAGAAATCGTTAATAGAATGTACTCGGCGAAACAGCCGATAATCATGGTCGACGGAGAGACACGAGCATTCGGTATCACTAGCCTCGTACAGCAACTAGTGGAGGTCACCGGATGGCCCACCTGGTCGACCGCATTTAGCTGGGGCTTTCTCGATGAGACGTTGCCCAACGTTCACGGTATATACAGGGGGATGTTCGATGCTCCCGCTGTGAAGAAATTTGTCGACGAGTCGGATCTGATCTTGTGTTTCGGCGCCCACTTCAGCACGACTAATAGCCACGCGCAGACCAGCGTACCCAAAACAGAGCCTACTATCTACATCTCCGGCACTGAGACAAGGATCGGCGATCGAATCTTTAGAGATATCCCGGCGAAGCTCGCGGTGTCGAAGATCCTCGAGGGACTGGAAAGGCATAGGGTATCTACTTACTCAACCTATCCAGACCTTGCCCGGCCAGCTCACGAGGGGTACTCCGACGAGTTGACGGACCAGGCTCTAACACAGGCCACATTCTGGCCTATTGTCAATAGCATAGTACAACCGGGCGATATCATATTAGGCGAAACAGGCAGTGCGGGCCACGGGTGCCGGAATATGGTCCTTCCAAAACACGTGCGCACATTCCTCCCCGTGACGTGGCTGTCCATCGGATATATGTTAGGCGCAGCGCAAGGTGCAGCGCTGGCGCAGCGGGAACTGATATCATCGTCCAATTATCATGATATCCAGAGCGCTCGCACGATATTGTTCATCGGCGACGGCAGCTTTCAGATGACGGTCCAGGAACTGGGGACAATCATCCGCCACAACCTGAACGTCACAGTGTTCCTACTTAATAATGATGGATATACTATCGAGCGCGTGATCCACGGCTTGAAGCAAGGGTATAACGATGTCGCGGCTTGGAATTACACGCAGGCGCCGAGCTTCTTTGGAGCTAGTGAGGATACTTTCACCGCTACGGTTAGGACGTGTGGGGAGCTGCAGCAGGTATTGGAGACGGAGGCGCTGCGCAAGGTGGAGGGTATCAAGTTTGTGGAGGTCATTTTGGATCGCGAAGATGTGCCCAAAGGGCCTCTGCAGTGGCTTTTGAATAATCAGCTTGCGAAGCAGAAGTAGTTTGGAGGCTGATGTAGATGGTAATATGAATTCATTTCAAGCAAGAAACTACCTAATCCCTAGCAAACTGTCAGAAAACCTGTTAGAGCGAAAATGCGTGTAGATCTGGTTTTGCGCCTCAAAAATGCGATGGCTTCTTCCCTTCCGCTGTCCACTTAGCTTAGAGAGATTACCTTGGTCTGCAGCCAGTCCAACAAGCCTTCATTACCAGTTTCTATTCCTTGTTCACTCTCTGGGTTTTCTCATGTTAATTAAGGATTTACCTATGTAAGTTACACCATAGCTGAAGTAACACTCGCAATGAAATGAATAAGGCAGAAGCCCTTTTTTCCCTACTCGATGTATGAGAGGACGGTCTGCTTTTGGCGATGATGACATAGTGGGAAGAAGTAGTTGTGGCGAACGGATCACCGCCCAGTGTCTTCGCGTGCTCTTCGGCTGTGGTTTTGACTCTCGCGATGATTTCATTGGCGATGTATTCGGTGGACGTAGACGCGCGTACCGAGAACGCATCCTGGTCTGTTCACGAGGAACGTCATGATCCCCGCTATAGCCTTTCTATATAAGTGTCCTGAAACATGATAACCGGGGTCTTCCCGCCCAGTTCGAGCGTCGCGCTCTTCAAGTTTCGTTGCGCGGACGCGGTCTGTACCCTCCTCTTTACGTCGACACTACCTGTGAAACTGAGCTTGCGCACCCGCATATGCGATGCTAGTGTTTGTCCCGCCTCCGTGCCACCGATTAGACAGTTGATCACGCCGGAGGGGGCCCTGGCTTGAGTGGATAGCGAGACGAGGAAGAGTGCGGAGAGAGGGTTTGTTTCGCTCGCTTTGATGATCATGACGCTGCCGCACGCGAGCGCGGGCATGGATTTCATTGCCATCGTGATTATGAGCGAATTAAAGGGTATGACGACAATGCAGACGCCCCATGGATGGTGCAGGGTGTACTAAACCATGTATCAGTGTATCCCGAAGAATGGGGAGAGGGCTTTGCAGGGAGATGTACGTACCTTTAATTTCTTCAGTTTTTTACTCTGCCCCATCAGAGATTATTTGCCGGCGACATGCAGCCTGCTATTGAACTGGCGACCTTTCCCGAGTCTAAAGATCACCCTGTGTTGCTGGCCAGGCATTGGCTCAGATTCCCGGCGATTACGCTAATACTGGTCAACTCGAACGTAAACGTTGTGACTTGACGAGAAAAATGGCCATCCAATCAGCTCGCCATGGCGCACCTCTAGGCGACAACTTTACTCGGAATATTGACCTTGAGCTTCAGGAAGCAGCGCAGAGCGGCCCTGAAGACTGGTGACTCGTTCCAAGGGCCAGCCACACGTCGGGAGATGGAGCAGTGGATAACACGAAGAACCTAGAAGACATAAGTAGGTCGTATCCTCGTTCAGATCCTCAACTTTAGTCTCTTGGTCATATTGCATTTACCGTCTGTGCTGGGCTGCAAAGAATCAGAACTAGATAGATACGGCCTAACCACATGCCTGACTTCTAGCCGTGAGATTTTGAACAGATACATCAGACTTCGGTACATCCGCGTTGCTCTATTCTGCTGCCGCATGGTAGACTTCAGCGCCTTCACTGCCTGTCTTGCCCTCCTTTCTACCCACACCTCGGAATCAGCGCAGTTTGGGGTGAATGGCCTCTTCTAGACACCAGCACCTAAGTGACTGTACCCTGGTGGGTGAAACTATAGGTCTTATGCTGGAAGCCAACAGTATAGACGGCGGCGCAAAAATGTTGCAGCAAGTAGCTGAGATTTTGAAGTGTTTGGCTGCTATTGATGCAAATGTTGCCTCAAGATCAAACATCAATCTCAGCAGTAAGCCCACAGATGCGGGAGTCTCACGTTCTAGTGTTCGAGTGAAAGTTTCACTCCTCGGGGCGGCTGTTATTAGCTAGCATACACGGTATTACGATTGGCTCAGCTAGCGTTGTTCCAAAGGTTAGTAATCTTGCTCTAGCCGGGAATCCTGGCATAGCTCACTGAATCTTCCTTTTTCGCCCTCCCTTGTCCCACTGGAATATAGCGGTTTCAACGATATCAACTCAGGTGCCACATGCAATTTATATGAGATGATCGACTGCAATATTAGCAGTGGGATTCGATAAGGCTCCCAGGACAAACACACGCATCTTGAGCAGAAGCTTAGATTATTGATCTCTTAACTGCTAAAAACAATTGGTTATCCAAAACCAGAATTATTTATGCCATGTTGGCTTGCTTGGTATCCGTTGTTTTGGAACTTGAGCCCCCCGTATCTGTTAGCTTCCCTGGAGTTAGGCTCACCCCGTTTGGGGAGCACACACAACTGAATAACATCAAAATAAAGAATGGGCATGTTGGGACGTTTCTTCGTGACACAAGGGAGCAGATATAATAGTACCGCGCTCCGGTAGCTTATAATTATAAGAAGGAACGCCTCATATCGCTCTCCCTAGTAGCTTTCTACCAGCCGATACCCTCTAGTCTTAGCCACTAGGCCAGTCAAATCCCTAATTTAGATTGTTTGCTTTCCAACTTGAAATGTACTTTACTCTCGGAGCAGTGCATAGTAACAAACCTGCACCATAAGTCAAGAGAAAATGGCTACGAAAGATCATACTGATCGCTGCTTTCGCACCATATGCGAGGACCGCGGTCCGACGTAGCAACGAACCCAGCTATGCTAACAAATAACACAATCACTACTCACCTAGAAACGCTTAGTCACCCTTTCGGTATAAGTATTAAGTCTAGCGTTTCAGCGAATCCCTAATAAGATCTGATGTTGGCCTCGTAGCTCGCTGAGTTTAAACGAACCGGCCTCACGGGCCAAGAGTACGCAAGCAGAACCAGATTTTACTACAAAGCAGATGAACGACGATCATACTACACAAATACGTGAAGTGAACTATGGCGGTTATCCCTTTACCGTGGGGTTTAATCAAGCGACCAGGTACCAGAATCATGTGTGGTAAGGAAATTGGCAGGAACGTCTAACCTATGTGCTCTTACTAAATTTCCCCTAGCGGGTGCAGAGTGAGTCTTTTCCCGAAAGAATGGGATCCCAAGGGCCACCGATCTGAGACAGTTTGCCGTCAGAATAAGAGCTAGTCTTGCTGCGTATTATTTGTCCCCGAGTCGCAGGCTCAGGAACACAAAAACGAAACCGAAGCGGATGAGCCCACTCAGAGGCGTAGCTAAGCCCAAAGCTGATTATTCCTACCGTTTATCCCCTTGAAGCGAATAATAAGAAATAAGTCGTTTAGCTTGCGGCAGGATATATGTGCTAACCTGATCAAGACATGTCTGCTTACTTGTAGAAGTTAAACCCTCGGGGTTAATTGTACTATTTGGCCTTACCGGCTTGCACCGCCATGGATATATGGGGTCTACTAGAGGATCACGATGTCCCTTCAACACCCCGACCTACCCACTAGCAACATATTGCAGATTTAAAACTACCCAAGCTTACATATACTTTGATATGCTCCGCTCTGTACGAGACCATGGGCTCTGAGGTCCGGGATGTGGTGCCTCAGTTATCCCTACGTTGTCGTTGGGCCTCTACTATTGCATAGCTCGTGTCGCTCACTTGTGGTCTTTATATCTTGGCCGGCGGTCTCCGCATGAAACGTCGCGCTCTGACTTGGGGCACCGCTTGTATTGGAAAGGTTTTCAACGTACGTGAACTGACGGCCAAGGACGTTGTGGCTCGTACTTGCGGATCTGCGATATCATCCGTTCTACTCGACCTTCCCGGCGTGACCACCCCGGTAACATCGGTCATAATCGCCTGAAATGGTACTTTCGAATGACAGTAGTGAAAATAGCTTCACATTTGAGGAATTCATAGTTAACCTGCAAGAAGGGGACCGCGAGTTCCTATAAGTATTGATAGAGGTGGTTTCTGCTGACAATGAAGCTGCAGGGGGCAATAATACCTGCAACTGTGTCCTGCCGCTGGCGGCTTTCTGAGACATCGGGAGATGCGGATACTCCACAATACTTCCACTGCCTTGACCTCATCCTCAGTGTCTACCACGGGTCATCCGCCTCTCCGGGTGAAGGGCAGAATGGAGATAACGGCTCTACTGCCTTGGCTAGTGACGACGTACCACTAGAATATCTCGTCGGCAGGTGCTTCGACGCCGGGCGACCCTTCAACGTGTTTCCCAATCGTGGTCAAGGTGATTATGCCCCCGCGCGATTGCTATCTCTGCAGACAGATATCTTAGAGTTGAGAATGAGGCATTCGGAGCTCATAGAGTCGGTGATTCAGTTTCCCTCACCTAACAGGCATCTCTTCGTGACACCTGCAATCTTGAGAAGGGCTTATCTGTGTTATTGCCCTCGTCTTAGGGGGCATTAATAGTGAAGGACTGTTCAAAAAGACCGTATACGAAATACTACAGGAAGTAAGCGCAGGCCCAGAGAACCGATTGCTATTCGATTAGGTTCTTCCCGACAAACTGGTCTCTAAGACAGTAGCTGTAATAGGCGGTCGCCCGAACTGGAACATAGAAAGGGGCTCCTATGACTCCTAGGTTCTCTTCGAAGCCACGCTGGCGCTAGGGATATCGATCATTGTCCTCGGCCGACAGGGCCATTGGTTTGAGGGCGAGAAATACGTACACCTTCGCGATCGATGTAACCAGTTATGAAGAGGTCCCAGCAAATTTCTTCGCAGCCTTGAAAGACCGGAACGTCGACAGCGTCGTCGCATTCTCGGACGAATACGTCATCGCGACTGCCAAAGCCGCAGAGATGCTCAATCTGCCGACCGAGCCTATAGAAGCTATTTCATGCGCGTCATAAAAGCGAAGCGCGGAAGTTACTCAGCAATCCCAGTCCACAAGTCATCCCGACCAGCTAGACGACCCCTCTACTTTAGAGGCACTTAGAACCCTACGCTTTCCCTTAATCATTAGGCCTTGCTGCGGCGTGATTAAATACGGTATCCTGATCGAGCCCTACATCGATGAACCCGAAGTCAACGTCAACTCCGCCCTCTGGGACGGCAGGATGATCTGAGTCTGGGTGGAAATCTGCGACTATTTACTTTGCGCGGGCGATAGTGAAGAGGCGGATCTATCTGATAATTTCGCCGAAACACTCATAGTACTGCCTAGCGCTTTAAGCAATAAAGAAATCGAGATTTTGAAGAGCTCTCTGTATAGGGATTTGGTACGGTTGGGGTTCCGGAATGGCGTTTTTCATGTTGAGGCGAGGGTCAGATATTTGTCCATGCGTTATCTAGAACATGACGGAGTTTTGGATCTTGATGATATCGACGCTCAGGAGTTCCCCAAAAAGACCAGAAGCGTTCTCGATTGAAGTGAATGCCTGTCCAGGCGATATCTAGAGCGTCTTCTCAACCTACATACCTACGTCGCCGACTTCTGCGTACTGTACATCCTCGCCATGTCCCGCGATCAGCAGCGCTTTCTCGCGCTTTCTCATCCCTTTGGCTACCCCCGGCGCTCCCTTATCGTCCTCTGCAGACTCGGCGCAAGCGCAAGCACAGTACTAGTGTGGCGTCTACTAAGTGCCCATCCGCCGCGCCAACATCCGTGTTCCTCACGACTTCTTCGAAAAGCTGCTAAGGGAAAATGGCTCACTACCCGACGTCGCGGCGCACGTATCTGGGGCTGAGTTGCTGATGCAGGCGGGAAATGTGGTGTCGCCTGTAAGAGGGATCGGGTTTCTTGCTTTTCTACTCCTGCCGTTGAGGGAGGGAAGGAAACATGTTATTGAGATGAGTTATCGTGCTACAGCTTATTCTAGGATTGTCCTACATGATGAAGTGGAGGTGTGAGGACGGTGAGTGGTGGGTGGTGAGAGGGACGAGAAGCATGAAATAAGGGACAGTCAGATGATGGGTGATGAGTTAGTAAGTAAGCGAATGAACACAGGTAAATACATGAATGAAACTGATAAAGGAAGACTTGCATTCCTGGCGAATGAATACATTTGTGAAAATAAACAGTTGGCGACGATGTGACACTAACTGAATAAAAGAAAATAGCGGTATTTTGAAACGTTTTCTAGAACCAGAGACATTCCCCGTTGGGCGCTTAAAAGTTTGATGTGTTTTGAGTGTGTTAGTTGTCAGGTTCCGGGGATGAAGTTGGTAGGTAGTAAGCTCGCAACTCAAATGATTGAATGCTAGCTACCAACTTACACACACTTCAAACAAAGAAGACAAACAGAAAAAAATACAACTGACGATGTCCCCCTGTGAATTCTGAAATAACTCCTATTTCGCACACATAATATATTCTATATCATACTCACATATATTTACTCATTTATTCTTGCTACTCGCTCTATCTTACCCTTTCTATATTGCTAAGGACATGGTCCCTGCTATGCCATATTATCTCAGAACTCGCCCTCAAATGGCATCATACGGATCAACCAAGAAGCTCGCGATAATAGTTATTAGTATCATAAAGCAAGAACAGGACAGCATCGAACCTCATATTGACGACGATCTCCGAGGAGAAGAACGCCCCCCCAAGCATACGGATAAACAGCCTTCACAGTTATTGTCATCGTCATCGTCATCATCCATCATGGGTTGCGGACAGTCCACGCCAGAACCTGAAGTTGACGAGAGCCGTCAAAGACCAAGAAATCGCAACCATGGCCCTGTCCCTGTCTCCTCTTCCAGCCGCAGACCACATGATATTCCCTATGCTGGTATTCACGAGATGGACGTCCTCAGGGTACCCGAGGTAGATCCGGCTCTGCAGGCCAGACTCAATGATAGAGGAAGCAATCCTCGCTCGAACACGAGAGCTCACCTACGGAACACTACACAGCACTACCGGAACTCCCCACCAGGAAACCACGGGGGTTCTCAGAGGACCCCGAGATATGGACACGCCGGCAACATTCCCACAGCGCAACAAGCTCAGTTCGGCAGCGTGACCGCGGAGTCTTCGTCAAGGCAGGCAGAAAACCAACGTGGGCTAAAAGTCAAGACAAATCTGTAAGCACAACTGCTCATTTTTCTAAGTGTTTAGTGTTTAGTGTTTCCTGTTCCCTGCCTTTGTCGGTGTCTTAGCTAATACGCAGCTATTAATTACGAGGAAGGCCCTCAATCAAAGAGTCCGAGAGGTCCCCGCCGGAGGTGTCACCGTTGTCGCCAGTGTCATCTTCTTTAGGCTATGAACCTGGTCCTGTTTCACCTCTGTCGGCAACACTTTATACTAATGAGCGTGATCGCAACAGTGGTGTACAACAGTCGCATACCTCCGGTATGCGGCGCGATCGCAGTGCCCGACGACAGCATTAGTTGAGCCACTTATCTGCTTCCTTGATCATCTATCTTGTGTGCGGAAGGATAAAAGCAATCTGTGTTTGCGAAGAAAACACGGCCCGTGAAGTGGATTTGACAATCGACCGGTGCCTACCACATGGGACGGCGAAGGGAGGCTAGCCAGAGGAAAGGAGAAATGTAAGGGCATCTTCAATACAATCATTCAACGCAAGCTTCTGTCTTAGTGACTCGAGTACGTATGGAACAAAGGACAGCCATTATATAACAACAATGGCTCTTAATAATCAATAAGGGTGTTGACAAGATGAGTCGTTCTTTGTTATTGTGTGAATAAAACAGATGTTTTAGGTTCTCAGTTCACTTATAAAAGATTAGGATAGACACAAAGTCAAACAGAATTTCACCAGGAGTATCTAATACCACTACTACTATCATCACCAGACACTGTCACTAACTATTATCATTGCCACCATCGCTTGCACTGTTGCAGCTTGCTATTGTAAGGCACCATTACTATCGTACCAAGCAACCAACTTCCGGCAATTATACCTGTTTTTGCAAAATGGGTTCTGGCTCTTCCAATAACCCCTTCGCCCTAAGCAGAAACCCACAGTCGAGCACATCCTCCTCAGCCCAAGACCACAACTACAGAGACCGATCACCGATTTCGGGCGCAGATCAGTATTCCAACAAGTCTCAGAGAAACAGTTACCAACAAGCGGGCGGGAATACCAATGCTTCAGGCTCAAGCGCGGGACAGAGTGGAAGTGGAGGTTGGGACAGACCGAAAGATAGTATCTGGGAGAGGATGGCGGAGCGTCTTGGTGGTCATGGCGAAAGGCCTCCCACGGCTAAGCCGAGGCAGTATCTGCCTGATAATTTGAAGGAGGATTATGAGAAATCAAACTGGAAAGGAGGGAATTGAGAGGACGAAGGGAAGGGAAGGGAAGGGAAGAGAGATGAGAGCTGAGGAAGGGAGTACCGGGCTCGGGCAACGTTGGATTTGGCAAGTTTGGCTTGCGCGCAGGCACATGCGCGTAAACGCACTGAGATAGACAAGAAATTGGAGTGGTAATTACTGCTAGAGAAGTTGCGAGAGAATGTTACCTAGAGGATTGATTCATATGCAAGCCCCTTCGCGAAGGGAAGTTATAGTGTAAAATAGCTGTGATAGATACTTACACAGAGCCTTGTCTTTTCCTACTTAGTTCAAACACCTGTTATCTACTCAGGGGTCGCCGACCCTGATAAATAGTACCTAGGTGCATTACGCATACCTAAGTTAGTACATTTATTGAGACACCCATCACAACTAGTTCAACTTTCAGCTGTCCTTTCTGAATTGCGTATGTCAGACCCTTCCGTTCTCACCATCTGTAAGGCTTCTCCCTCGCCCGATATTACCATTTTAAGTGTTTTCCCTGTATTGCATCACATATAGTCTACAGAAGAACATATAAGTGGAAGAGTTGAGCCGCAAATAAGGAGGATAGGAGGAGCATGATCCGCGATACGGGTGACGACAATATGGAGGCCTCCACCATCAATAAAGCGGAATGGGTGGTCAGCGAGATGAACCAAAACTTATCGAACATATACAGGGGAGCCGGTGTAGTTGGGCTTATCAGTATTAAACCTCACGTCTTGTCTTCATTTCTTCGCCGAGTGTTACTGGTCGATAGGCTAGCCGAGCATGCGCCAAATTGAACAATTTCCATTGGCTTGTCGGCTTCTGGCAAACCATCGCGTGAACACATGTGTTGTAGAGGCGTTACACGAAGAGACCGTACATTATGCATTGTAGTGAGGCTACATACATAGTATGCTGGAACCAGCCTTGTCACTTACCTAACCAAGTACCTATCTACCAGTTAATACTCAAAAACTTAATAACATCAACGTACCCATATAACCTTCCGGCGACCCTTTTACTTGAACCTTATAAAAGGTTCTCCTAACAAAGAGAAGTCGTCTACAAAAGGCGCAATCTCGGAGATATAGCCCCCGCGGTACGGCCTGCGTTCGATGATCTGCGCACTATCGAAATCGACCCAGACAGCCGTGCCGTCTTCACGCAGGAGACAGTTGCGGACCTGGGCGTCCCGGTGCGCGATACCGCGATCATGCAGATTCTCTAGGGAGCTCCCGCACGCCTTGCGCGCCGCATCCGACAGCTCATACTCAAAGATGCAGTCGACTTGGGACCCGACGAATTCGCCGTCGTGCGTGGTGACGTTGCCCAGGAATTTCAGCGCGTTCGTCGACCCGTCCACTTTCTTGCACGTCTGCGTCTGGAAGTTCCTCCGCGCGTCGACGATGTACTCGAGCAAGAACCCGATAACCCTGCCGTTCTCGGCCACGTGGCCGAGGAATCTCGGTGCCCCGTCCGCTCCAACCAGCTCTTTGTACATCCGCGTCTCGTGCTCGATGTGCGGTATGTAGTCGGGAAACTCGGCAACTTTCAAAATCGCCCGATTGTTCAACGTCATGAGTGACGGGTGGCTGACAAGTTTGATGTGTTCCGAGCTCGTCGTCTCCAAAGGGTGGAACTGAAGCTCGAGGTATTCGAGCTTCAGCGGATGCCATGTGTCATTGACGCCAGGGAGAGACTTGTCTAACCAGGTGATTTCGACGTGCTTATTGATCTCGACGAGCGCGATCTCAGCAAAGTTCCACTCGCCATCCGGAAGGCGCGGGAATCTAACAACATTGGCGCTGCTGTACAAGCTCTTCCTTGTAGCTATGCTGTCGATATCGTTGTTAATATGGAGATGTTTGATTGATTGCTCAGGCGTATTGGGGTGCGCGATTACGCGCATCTCGGTGAGGCTCTCGCCGCGCCGCACCCCGATCGGAACCGCGTTCGGAAAATGGTACTGTATTGTGTCGACGGGTGGTGGAAGCCACGGCTGCAGGTTATCACCGCCCAGCTGCACAATCTTCACCACGCTGCTCCATGCTAAGATACTTACGTAAAGATATGGATTAATTAGAAACCTGATAAGAAGTAACGGGATGTACAGAGAAGATAACAGGTATAAGATCTCCTGTATGAAACCCCTTATAAAGACTGCGCGTGAGTTTTCACTAGTCTGCGCCATATTCGAATTGATTTGGTGTTCGGTGATGCTTCTGGTTTGAAAGTGTTCCTTTCACCTGTGTTTTATCCTCCCCTTCCTCGTCTGTTCAATTATCCAACAGCAAATTTGTTTTTCCATACGACGTTCCTGGCAGGAGACACTTTATAACAGCAACAACCACCTTGTTATGAAAACAAAGGTTTCGAGCGACGATTAGTCTGACCGTGTCATACGCCCCAAATAAAGAACAATTATTATATTTACCCATTGTCGTAGATTAGGGAAACGAACAAGGACCTTTTGGGCATACGATAATAGCATGTTTGTTAGGGTATGAGAGAGCGTGGGTGAACGAAACAAAGAGAATGATAAAGTGACGAGAGTCTCGGGCCGAGTAAGGGTGCAAGTCAAATGTATGTGCGGGACTTTAGAGCAACTACCATTTTGGCTTGCTGCGGCGCCCGGCCAGCCAACCTTGCTGGCTTTGGCATAATGATTGCAATGGCTTTTCGGATGGCTGCGGATAACGGCAGTCGTGATCCTTCGCACTCTTCGACAAGCTGACAGCTACGTCCACCAAATAGCTTGGCATATTGCATCTGAGCTATGTCATATAGGCGACATCCAAACCGAAAACCTCGATACTAACGGGACTAGGACCCATAGTGTTAAGGAGCAAAAGTAGCGGCGTAGAAAGGGTACCCAGCTAAGTTTCCATAATATAAAGTTAACAACTCGTGAGAGAGTATGAGAAAAACATGAATCCATGCGACAGCTGCTACTTCACCTTTCTGAGCTGAAGTGCGGGGGAAGTGTTCTGGAAGAAATGGGGCGTTCTGCGCCGTGGCTAACCAACTACTGTACCCTTACCTACCTATCGCGGTAACGCGGGACCGTCTCATTGGCCTAATGCGACACAGAAGGCGCACTGTATGGACACCTGCAGGTTCAGGGATTGTAATACTATCACTGCAACTGTAGGACTTAGGCGAGGTGTTGTAAGACTGCCGAGAAGCTGCTAACCTAACGAAGCAGATAGATAGCCTACTGTAGTATACCCCGCTGAAGATCGGGCGGTATTCGGCTGAACCGCGGGGCCCTGCAGATGTATACATAGTACATATATAGTATGAAAGTACTTACTTAGAAGCCGCCCATCAGAACAAGGACAGTTTCCAACGACCTGAGCGGAGTGTTGTCAATCTCAAATCCTTCCTAAACCCATGTGTAGACATTATGAAGCATGTGGCTATAACATACTGTGCAAATTAACAAAATATTTCAAATAAGACCGTTGGCTGTCGTGATATACAGGGAAGATTGGATGATCGAGGATAGTTGGCTGGGGCATTGCGTACACTGTACGTGCTTGGGAAACGGGCATGCATTACCTACATACAGTCTACCCACAGCATTTGCTTCATCAGCAGCTGCCTTTGTCAACGGCTTCTTTGTTATTGACCTTGGGTTTAGTTAGCGCGATGACGGCATACCGTATACCAGTCCCTTTTGTGTAGCTAAGAAAGCCAAGATCACGTAAGAATCCGGGGCAACAACCCTTTTGCGCAAGATCAGCGTCTGGGTCCTACTTGGCCAACGGCCAGGAAGCGGCCGCTTAAAACAGGCAATCGTCCCATCTCTCCAACGAGAGCCGACCGTTTGAAGATCTTACCGAAATACGGCGTGTTACCCTCAGCTGTCTAGGCGAGTAAGGCATACTAGATAAGGCATAGTCCTAGCATGGGAACCCCTTCTCGTATCAGCAAATAAATATAAGCTTACCCTACCCCGACCGATCAGCTGTCTGCCTCCTTCCCTTCATTTCGCGCTTTCCTCGCCGTACCGTGACCCTTTTTGGCTTTGGCGTCGCACGGCTTCTCATTGCGAAAGGGCCTTATTTTGTTGTTAACCCGCCAAACCATTGTTGACCATGTCGGCCGGCGGCGGTCAACCCCTCGAAATCGCCGAGGCCGCTAAAGGCGACATACCCGCTCTGCAGGAAAAGATCTTGACGCCCGATAAAGAGGGTGTCATTGTGCCCAAGGACGAAGTCGACATCGCGTCTGGCTCCGATGACGTAGAGGGGCCCCTTCGCGGCCCTAATGGTGAAGAGTATCCTACGAAAAGGGACCTCGAGACACTGCGTCGCATTAAGGGCCATATTAGCCCCATCATCTATACTATTGCTTTTATCGAGCTCTGCGAGCGTTTCGCTTACTATGGCACAACTGCTGTCTGTATGTCTACCCGGTGCCTCAATTGCGATTATGAACCTTGTCTAGAAAGTGCGTATACTGAACATGAATGGATAGTCGTCAACTTCATCCAGCAACCCCTCCCAAAGGGGTCGTATGCGGGTGAGGCCGGAACCTTCGGCCAGCCTGGAGCGCTCGGTCGCGGCCAACAAGCTTCCACCGGCCTCGTTACCTTTAATAGCTTCTGGGCGTACTTGATGCCCCTACTGGGCGGATACCTCTCCGACACTTACTGGGGAAAATACAAGACCATCCATGTCGCTGTCCTTGGTACGTGCATAGCCGACTTTTTTTTTTTTTTTTCATTTTAACTTTGCTACTTGGCCCGATTGGGGAAAACGACATGTGCTCTATAACCAGAGTCATGAACCCTACATACATCTTCCTATCATCCGACGCTGACTGAAGGCGCATAGTCGCAACACTGGGTCATATCATCCTCATTATTGCAGCCCTGCCGCCTGTCATCAGGAACCCCGACGCTGCCCTTGGTGTCTTCTCGCTTGGTCTCGTCATTTTCGGCGTTGGCGTAGGCTTCTTCAAAGCCAATATCTCGCCCATGATTGCCGAACAATATGAAGCGTCTCATCCTCGACCCGTCGTGGAAACATTAAAGAGTGGCGAAAGAGTAATCAAGGATCCCGTCCTCACCATCTCCGTTATTTACATGCGCTACTACTTTTTCATCAACGTCGGCAGTCTCATTGGACAGATTAGCATGGTGTAAGTGATGACTGCTGGCGAAACGTCATCTGGATCTCAGCTGACAGCTCCAACCTGGCAATTAGATATGCAGAGAAATATGTCGGCTTCTATCTCTCATTCACACTCCCGACCATCTTATTCATCTTCTGCCCCATCGTATTGATTGCGTTCAAGAAGAAGTACGTGCGCCGTCCCCCAACAGGTTCGGTCATAGGCAAGTTCTTCGGCCTACTTGGCTTGGGTATGAAGGGTCGTTGGAGTCTAAATCCGGTTCGCCTCTATAAGAACATCAGAGAGCCGGGCTTCTTCGAACGTATCAAGCCGAGCAGAATCCCCGAGTCGGAACGGCCCGCTTGGATGACGTTCGATGACCACTGGGTTGATGAAGTGCGACGAGGTCTAAAGGCGTGCCAAGTCTTCTTCCTCTTCCCCATCTACTGGTTGCCTTATAACCAACTAAATAGCAACCTTATATCACAAGCTGCTACGCTAGTACTCGGTGGCGTCCCCAATGATGTGTAAGTAACTTTACCAGCTCTATCCCCCCAATCCTACTCTCCTGTGCTGTAACGGCCCTCATATCACGTGAATCATTTCGTATAATCATGTCCCACAGCTACACTCATTAGCCCCATAGACGCTGAGATGAATTCACTGCTAACGGCCTGTAGTATCAACAACTTGGATCCTATCGCACTGCTTATCTTCATACCGATCTTTGACAAGATCTTCTACCCTTTCCTGCGGAGAGTCGGTGTCAATCTCACACCTATCAAGAAGATCACGATTGGTTTCGCGCTCGGTACATTTGCCATGGTCATCGGAGCCATTATTCAACATTTCATCTACTACCAGTCTCCTTGTCGAGATATAAGCTACGGCCACGTCGAGGACTGCAAAGTGTTACTTGGAAATGCTCCGGATGCAAGCGTGGACGAGCGTTCCTATAAGCCGCCGTTGACCGTTTGGGTCCAAACACCCGCCTATGTGCTCATTGCATTTTCGGAAATCTTTGCCTCTGTAAGTATTTTTGCACACACCAAGGTTAATATTACATATTACTAATCCTACCGTTACAGATCACCGGTCTGGAATATGCCTTCACCAAGGCCCCGAAGAACATGCGCGGCTTCATCACGGGTATCTTCTGGTTCGCCCAGGCATTCTCCGCCGCCATCGCGCAGGCCTTCGTGCCGCTCTCCAAGGACCCCTTGCTCGTCTGGCTATACACCGTTGTTGCCGTCATCGCTGCTATTGGTGGACTCCTCTTCCACTTCGCGTTCCGTAACCTGGACAAGGAGGAAGAGGCGCTGAACGCCCTGCCCGATAGCGTGTTCAAGGGGTCCAAGAACCAGGACGTTGACTTCAATGCTGTTGAAGCGGCTCAGGCTGAGGCTGATCGCATAAGACATGCCCAGGGCCTGGATGAGAAGCTTGGCACTCATTAGCCTTTTATAAGCTCGCCTTCGATATGACAAAAAATGAAGCCGTGGATATGGCTTCGGTCTTCAGACGTATAGTACAGCTTTGGCATTTGGAAGATAGGATACCCTTTTGGATTTAAACAGTCTTTTAATGCTAGTATTGCTATCGTGGCTGAGCAGTCACTGTGATTACGCAGCTCAGTATGTATGTCCCATATGAATCGCCCACTACCTAGCAATGCATCTGAGAGACTATCTCCCCTAAACTTCTCACAAAAAAATACCCAGCGAAGATGTCTAGAGCATGTCTTCTTTTTATATCGTTCAAATAGCTTCACCTCTAACCGCAACGCCTCGTACTGTACGTAGAGACTCGTGGGTAATAATGGGCTCTCGTAATCTATGGCGTTGTAAGGCAAACTCAACATAATCTTATTCAAGTTCCAAGTGCTTGGGTAAGCTCGTGGGGAAGGTGAACTTGTGCGCGACTTGGTAGCATGCCACGGAGCCCCGGACAGCGCACGACGAGGAGTGATAGTACCTAAGTGTGGCGCGTCAGTAAAGGTACCATCCAAGTAAGCGCGTGTCTTCAGGAATACTTGACGAGATCCCGTGCCCTTACAACTATGGTAGGATGGATGAGAGAGGGCAAAGGAAAGAAAGAGGATACCTACAGAATAACCCAAGGCTCCAAACTCCTCCCGTTCACCGAAACCACAAAAAGCAGAGTACTGAAAGGTTGTGATGCATTAAACACATCCGTATTCCCATAGCTGTCTTGGCACCGACAAGTTGGACCATGAACATCGCTACTCCTTCCCTCTCCTTCTTTCTTTCTCTCTTCTCTTCGATTTTCTCTAAAGCCTTCCTACCATTTCTATCAATATCAAAAGTAATCGTCCAGTTATTAATCTTCCCACTCCCCTCGACCTGCTCAGATCGTTGATGGCAGGCGGCGCCCTCCTACACAGACCAGTGCACGTAGTTGAAGTCGCGGGATTTGGAACTACGACCTGCTTCAAAGTTCACGCCGCGCGGAAAATCGGTGGGGAAGTCGTAGTCGCTGAAGTAGATGTGGTATTCGGGCCTATTTCTAGAGTATGGTTGTGCATGTGGAGGCGTGGACGAGAGTGAGTGTGAGGGTGTAAAGCCGCGTGGAAATTCGCCGGACGGTTTATCAAAAGCGTGCGGTTGGTGTTCGCCCGCTCTGAACCGGGAGAGTAGAATCCTGTCGGTATGCAGTAGTTGGCAGTCCAGACCCGGCCCGACGCCGCTTGCGCCTACGCGCTCGCTGAGGAGATCATGTCCGTCTGGCGTCAGGTAGTTGATTTTGCCATATGTCTTTGTTCACGTGTATAGTAAGTCTGCTGTTGGCCAGTTCGAGGTATGAGTCTATTTCTCGCGCTATCAGGACCGCGGGACTGAGGGATAGTAGGGGGGAATGAGCAGGGCGCTCTTGGCTAATGCTTTAGTTACACCCATCTTTGCGATTCACTCGGTGACGTGGGATAAAACGCCGACGCTACCACCTCGTGGCTCGTCGTGTCAGGGGAGTATGTTCGGAGCAAAGCTGCGCACCACAGACCCTCTAAGTAAATTTGTAAACAACAGATATGATTCAAGGATAAGGGGTATGACGAAAGACCGCTTGGTCACAGGGGTTATGAGTTTACAAATTGGTTGTTATCCAACTTAACACATAGACTTCGTTCGTTGTCGTGTTTTACATGGTTTATAAATATAGGCAATATTTTACTCTAACCTCTTTAATTTGATGTATGTCTTTCAAGTGATTAGACATCATTGTTGGGGACAGTGGCGGTTAGGAGCCGCAGGGTTGTTACCTAAGACAGGGGCCAGACCGACAAATGTCCGGAACATGTCTATTTGTCTCGGATAACCTAAAGCTGTACATAAAGCTCTTCAGGGGCTGTGGCTGAACTCTCTATAAAACGGCAACTAGACACAATACCTTTTGTTTATTAAAACAATTCTTAAGTATAAAACCTTACTGCAATAGATACATTATGTTAACTGGAGGCGCTCACCGCAGAGCTCATACCTTAGCTTTCTCTTCAACTCCAGACCCTTCACCAGCGGAGTCGTCTTATCTAATACGTAAAGTTTCCAGGATAATAGTTAGCAGCCCACATCTGCGTCCCTATACGCGCAGATTACAGAAAGCAGCAGGCTACCCTCGATGCTGTGGGAGCTTACTTGACGACTGGCCTGGCGTGAAGATGCGTTGCCGACTTCCATCGACTGCTCCGTCCCCAGGACGCCACTCATGGCTTCTGAGACGTACGAGGCGATTTTAGCGCTGTAAACGGCCGAGTTTTGAGAACTCGAGTCGAAATGGGGGGGTTACACGTCTATGTTCATAGTATTGGAAGCAAGAGACATCCTGTTAACCCGTTGAGCAAGGAACAATATTGACTTAGTAAATGTAGGCTTCTAAATATCTAAGTTTCGAATAGCAAGTCCTGAGATATTTAGAGATATGCGTGTCTCCGCGTACGGGTACATGCATATGTAAGCACTGACCTACAATTAATGAGACTCCCTTGTCTTAAGTCAACATCGCGATACAAGATGGTACGTACATAATACATGGGCAAGCACATTTACATTGCGTTTGTCTCAATTCATGGTATGCAGCGTAGGACTTGCTATCTGATATATGTTTTATTATGTTGAGTAGTTCTTGATGTATGTAGATCCCATAGAGACAGTTCGCTATGCATGCCTGGAAACTATCCGTATATGAGAGAGTTGTTCCTCGGATCGAAGAATTATGTGTTGGAATGTCCGAAAGACAAGGAAAGCAGTGATTCGCGGTTCATATCAGGATACGCGGAGTGGAGGAGAGGTCTAATAGGTAGCACTTTACACTGACAATATCCTAACAAGGCTGCGCAGATTGATAAAATACCCAACTAGCCAATACAGAAATCTTGATTCAAAGTGTCCCCATGCAATCATGATTGCGACCCCAGGCCCAAACTCCAAAGGACGGTATCCACGGACCCCTTACCCACGGACGCTACCCTAAGAACCCCTACCCACAACAAGTGGCGCTTGAGCTAATGCCAAGGTATATGGCTTTTTGTGGCGCAGTCAATTGTGGCTAGCAGCGGGCAGGGGATTTATTGGCTAAGTTACAGCAATCAACCAACTATAAGCCTACTATACCTATAGTGCACTTTAGCAGGCTCCGCCGCTGTAGTACAGCAGCAATTATAGTGTACGTATACGCACACACTTGCACACACTCAACACCAAAAATTGCTATTGCTAACACGTTATACACTTCAACTGCAGCCTTACATACCAACGCCATCGCCAACACCAACATGCCTCCACACCACCGCATTTACACACCCACATTTTCTAAGCCAAAGTGAATATTCCAGAAAAGAACACACTTTGGCTTATGGATTAAGCCACTGCACGCTTATTGGTACCTTTTGGCCCCATAAGTAACCCACTTTTTGACCTTCTGATAACGGGATGGTACAGGGCATAATTTTAAGCCATAAGCAAAAAGGGGAGCGCACCCTCATAAATACAGTCAGAACGACGGAGCAACATGTGCCACGGCGTGCAGGTCGTAGTAGTATCTCACCACTACCCAGGTTTTGGTTAATCTGTGCTTGTTGTAACCTTAAGTGTAGCCTGCTTCTTACATCCAAAGAAGGCCCAAGATCATCCTGTAAGCTCTACAAGAATGTCTATTCCCCCGCCCGCATAGCAGACCGGGGTTAGATGCGGCAGATAGGAACGTAAATTCGGTTCATGCAATCGCCCGTGTTAACGGTACGAATACATCCTACGGCCCCCCACTTCCCCAGCCCGCTTGCTGGTCTCGACGCTGATCCACCAAAGTAGGTAAGCTTGCCAAGCCATACTGTACCATGAATGCTGCCAATTCGCAGCCCGCTACTTTCTTGAATGTCGGATGTGACCTACGTACCAGCGCATTAGGGCCGGTGAAGAAAAACAAATCGCATCATAGCAAGAGTAGCGGCCGATACACTTTATCGTTCGGCTCTGATTCCGCATCTTCCATACAACTGGGTGACTCCAAATTCTTCATGACCCTAGGGCGTAGTCACAACACCGCATGCGTGACGACCGGAGAGTGCTAGCTTGTGATAGTAATTTTTAGATGGCTACCTATACAAATAATTCTAGCAAGCTCTATTTTTCTAGACCAGGGAGCCGCACATCCATTACACACTCGTGGCTGACAGCGTTGTACACATATATCTTAACCAGCTCGAGCCCAATTTCATCAATAATCGACCGCCATTGTTTTTCTGTTCGTTCCCCGCCGGCGAAGGCCGTGAGCATTGTGAGATCCATGGAAACCGCATCAACGTTAGCCTTTGTGTCCGGCAAGATCCATTCGTCTAGAAGGATGATGGAGTCAGTCGCCATTGCCTGTTTTATGTTCTCCAGCAGCTTCTTGACTCTGTCTGCGGGGTGGTTGTGGCAGACGCCTCGCAAGTAGTAGAATTTCGCCCCTACACAGAAAGAATTTAGCCGATTAAGATGTGTCTTAAATTAACTTAAATAAGCGACTCGGACTTACTGACCTTTGATGGGTTGCGGGTCGAAGAAGTTATGAGCTATGTTCTCGACCCTGGGAATAGGGAGAGCTTTGGCTATCGAATGCGGGAGATCCTGAAGAATAACCCTCCCAGGCACTTGAGGGTACTTGTGGAGGAATTGTGCGCACTGATGCCCGATGCCTCCTCCCATGTTGACGTAGACCGGCCTCTCCGGGTCCCAATCACGGACCTGCTCCTCGACTGGATACACAGTAAGCCATGTGAGCCCAGGCTCGCGTCGGAAGGCCATAAAGTCGTTGAAGTAGGCCAGGTTCTCCGGGTGCTCGGCGAACCAGGCGAACTGATGAACCTCCGTCTTGAAGGCATCTTGGAACACCGTGTGCAACGGGTCAGTGGGATTCTTGTAGCCCGTCTTTCTGAGAAAGTCGGGCAGGACCTGGTACTGTGGCGCAACAGTGACAAAGCTAATCATAGTTTAGCGAAAAAGAGTCAGTGAAATAAACTAACGTTGATAAATAAGAAAGGTTTACTACGTACTAATGACAGATACCTGCCTCGGCTACCTTTTCAGACAGGTTCCCGGTGAGGTGATTGGCAACATATCTATCGCTCGTGGTTTCATCTATTGTGCCGATGGCCGCAAGGTACTTTAATGTGCGAGCTGTGTATAGCTCGTCAGATTAATCTCCTATGCAGAAATCATTTCTGAACCTGTTCAACGATGACTTCTTACCCAGCAAAGTGGCGTCTGCATTTACGGCAGGAGATATATCATCAACATGAATTGGCTCAGCATGCTTGACAAGCAGCTTGAACAGCCCCAAGTCAATCCCAATCTTGACGGCAGCAGTTTGAAGGTTCTTGCAAGGGTATCAGCTTGTGCATTTGAAGATCACAGGCCATCATACTTACCATTGAGCCATATCGATGAAGAGTGTCATCAGCAGTCTCGAGGCTGTTAGCGAGACCATGTAAATCTGCAATGAGTGATGTTCGAGCTTGCCCGTCAACAGTTGGCAGTAGCTCCCGTAGTCTTGCCAAAGCCGCTTCCAGCTCAGATGGCATTTTGTGGACCAGGTTCGCAAACTGCCTTAGTAGAGAAGTTTCATAAACGGATACACAGTGATTAAAATTTCACAAGTAGATAGGATCATGCAAGGATAGTAAACCGTGTGTATGCGTTGGGTACCGGAAGACAGGTTTGTAGTCCCTTATAAGTCGATGTCATTGCAGTTGTGAGGTACTGGTTGGAGCTGCCCCGCAAGTATCTTTCAATAGATGAGCGCACGCATCACTACTTCATGTGACTTGGGATCTTCAAAGGGGTAGAAAAAGCAAAAGGGGGGGGGGGGGGGGGGGGGGGAAGAAGAGGCGCCC
>Ga0247782_1000400_pt1 | contig 32049 bp, 22 predicted proteins | sample UWRJL019104C5_FD_179928 | JGI IMG/M metagenome (GOLD analysis project Ga0247782, IMG submission 179928) | Plant litter microbial communities from Arlington Agricultural Research Station in Wisconsin, United States - UWRJ-L019-104C-5 | ecosystem: Environmental > Terrestrial > Plant litter >...
TTTTGCTTTTTAAATATATTTAAATATGTAATTATCTTGTAAAATATATTATATATACTTTATAAAATAATATGATTTAATTTATATTATATTAAGCATTATAAATATAATATTTAGTTTTTTAATTGTTTTAAATTATTTTAATACTATATATAGCACTATATTAACATTTTTTTATTAAGCATAATAAACTATTATATAGTTAACTTTATTTGCTTTAAAATTTTTATTTATAATGTTAAAAATAACATAATAATATTAAATATAAATATATTAATAATAACCTTTTTAATTATTGCTATATATAAAAAGACAAGAAAATAAATATATTATGTTTAATATAATCTATACTAAGCTTAAATAAAAATCTATAGCCTTTAATAATATAAACATGGTTTTTATTAACTTAATATAGCATAACACCTATTATATTAATAATATAATTTAATAATCTAGCTTTATTTTTATAATATAAAAGTTATATTAAAAACTTTTTAATATAAGTTATAAATAATATTAAAGCTATATTTTAAAATCTTAAAACCTTTAGTTTTAAAAGCTTTTATACTAACTCTTTAACATTTATATGCACAAAAAAATAACAACCTTATAAGGGACCTAAAATCTTTAAGCATAACAAAACAACATAAACATAACAAATACCTAACATTATTACAACAACTAATTTTAAGCTAAAAGAAAGAAACTATTTCTCTGATACAACACTAACAACCCGGAGCCATAGCCCGCGCAGTGCAGAGCAAGGATTCCTAGCCGCAAGGCCACATACAGCATCATCCTATATAGATCTAGTTAGCCAATGACCAAAGTGAAAGGAATTACCGCTTTTCCTATCGCTTGTTACACTCACAGATTAATCCAAAACTCTCTAGATTGGTTCAACTATAGACCATCCATAACAAATAAACCCTGAAAGTACGTGTCGACTCTTGTAGCCCAAGTCTTGCGGGAGGGCAAGAAAAAAAGGAAAAATAAAAAGTGAACGTCTTTCTAGCCTAAAAAGAGAGAATAATGAATGTTTCTTTGCATATAGTGCAAGGAAGGAGGAACCCCGTTGTGCAGGGGTATAACAAAGCGCAGAAATAGGCATAAAGTCAAGAGGCAACAATGGTTTGTTCCTCAGAGAGAGGGAAACAAAAGGATGCTCCGTCCCTCATCATTCCTGACCCTTTCGTAGCGTTCGACAACAACACCTTGCGTCCATTCCACCTATTTTTCCAGTAAACATCTATTCACGTTGCTCTTCAGGTTCCTGAATTCCTGCCGCAACTTGTCTACTGATCTGTCCGGTGCTATAAGCACTTTGGCATTGTCGCTATATGTCTTCACTTCAGCGGAAAGCCTCTCAAGGCTATCCCTCTGTGACCCTATGCGTAATTTTTTCGACATGGATTCAGTCCGGTTAATGATATATGTTGTATGGTCTACCAGGTAGTTAATTTCGTGCCTCAGGTTTTCGAGCTCATTAACAATACTGGCTGCTATTGTCTCGCTCTGCAGCCGGGGGGCGTTCGGGTCCGACATTTTCGGTAAATAAAGGGGTGGCTTGTTTGTTAAAGAAGTAGAGTATTGGCTTGGTGTAAAAGCTGTGCGAACCTCCCGAGAGCTTGGTAGCTGGATCTTTGGTATGGGTGTGGAGTGGGTAAAGCAGATGAGAACTCGAACCGAGCCGGTGATCGCCTTATATAATTGGTGTTTTCTTTAGATTGAATGCCATGTTTCCGGCACAGAGACCAACATCTCATAATATTTACTAAGTATGTTGGTTAGTCTATCATACATTCCTTTTGGTGCGTTCAACTATCCTGTGTTACTATTATGTAGGACTTAGGTACAATATTAGTGGAAATAATAACATATTTCTTTGAAAGACGGGATCACTATTTCCATAAAGTTTATGACATATGAAGGACCTCTAGATGGACTTGCTGTCCCATTGACCCTGTTAGAAATAGAGGTCACGGGGGGCACTCCACCCCTTTTATTCGTATATGTGTAAACTCCCTACGTAGCGACCTTCAGGGCTGTTCCTCATCCTTCGCCCTGTATAATGCAACTCTATTTACTGCTATACTTGACTCTTTGACAGACCCGAAGTGTTTTGGTACGGAACTGGTTAGGCCTCTGAGCTAATTATCCGTGAATTCACACATGCATTTTGCCAAGATAGCCAGTATTAAAGGTATTCATCTTCTCATGACCAACAAAACAAATCGGTGCATTCCATTGCATCAAGGTGTTGCTAGGCAAATACATAACAACCAAGAACCTTTCGTTGTGTACGTAGGCTTCAAATAGATTGCATGTGAAACTATAACAACCAACAGGACAGTCAGTATCCACAAACAACAGGTGAGGCAAACCCTCACATTCTTGATGAAATACAGAGTACTTGAACGCTGGTACCTGTTAGTAGATAATCAGGATGGAGGTTAATGAGAATATAAAGTTAGGGACGGAAATTTAGACAGGCTTTAGAAGTGGCGTGGTGGTAACCTTGTTGCAAATATTCCAGTCACCATGTCTTCCGTGGTATCTCAGCGATCATTCACTTGAACACTGATAACCAACAGTTTAGGATTGCCGTACTTAATGGCCTTTTGCTAACATGCTCCATTGGCGTACGGCAGTTTGCCTTGGATACCGCAGATATATGGATGTCCCCAGTCTTGTGGAACCCCCAGGGATATATACCTTGCCGAGCCGGTTCCGGCACCGGCAGGAAAAGGTGTTTGTTGGGTAGCGTGCATTAGAGCGAGCATCATTCACGCCCTCGGGGTGCGTGGACTAGGGTATGTTGGATATATATACATTGGCACGATTGTAAGGCTCTCGTTGGTTTCAAAATGGTTCAACAATCGATTCACCTCGTTTTCCAGTTCCGGTTACCGGAACTACCTACCTACTTCACTTACCAATTGTCTAACTGTGATAATGCGCCGCGCCAAGATCCTCATAAACCCGTTGAAATAACTACCTAACTATTTTTCAAAGGAGGACACTTCCTGTTTGATGACTTTTTTGATCTGCACAATAGACCAAGTGCCTTGGCGATAGGCTGACGGCTTCTTACGTCGTTTCTTCGCTTCGTGTCACCCAGGAGAACCATTTCATTCATAACGAGATTGTTGAGATACTGTAGCAACAATTATCGTAGTCAGTACTGGCAAAGTAGATTTGTTTCATTACCCTAGTCATTAGCTGAACAAAGCACGATAGATACACACAATTGCCTAGGCAATGAAGAATGATTCTAATATTAAAAGACCAAGTATAGCAGTAATAAATAGAGTTGGATTGTATTAGAATACAAGATAAAGAACAGACTGAAGGTCACTGCGTAGGAAGTTTACATATTTACAAATAGAAGGGGTGGAGTGCTCCACGTGACCTCCATTTCCAACAGCTAAGAAGTACTCCAAAATGGACCGCCATCGAGAAGGGGAATGCAGGTTGTCAGCGTCAGTTGCACGAACGAGCCTCAGCTTTCTCACCCACTTAGGTCCCAAATGATACCTAGACAATAAGTCCCTTGTGGCGCATGAGGCTACGCGATAATCCACATAGAACTATGGCTGGAGCGAATAGAGGGTTACGTCTACAAGGGCGGTATCTCAAGGGTGATGCTGCTTACGCTGTGCGATAAGTTGCTATGTCTCCTAGACCAGCTGCCGCCGTTTGCTCACGTCGATATACTACTCTCGGCGAAGACAGGTAAGCGGGTACTCAGTATCGTGTCACCTGTAACACTGTAGAGCAGTGTCAAACCATCTATTTGTGTCACTACATCGCAATCTCTTAAATCATACCTCCCACACTTGCAGTACTAACTCCAGTAGCTAGATTCCACTAACTTTACTACGTACTGCTCAGAAGGTTGAAGCTGTCGGAGGAATTTTTAGCTAGTAGTAGGTTGATAAGTGACACCCTGCAAGATTGCACTTGTGGCAATATTGTAGATGATTCCAGATGTCACGTAGAATATATATCGTTAATTCCGACGCGGAATTAGCGACGTCGTTTTTTCCGTGACACAGAGGCATTATACTAGGCACATCCAACTGATGTAAGGATATATTCCCTCTACAGTCATCCGTAGGGAGTAGAACATTAAATTTAGCTACTTGTCATCAAAATCCAGAGTTGAGGCGTTCCCTCAAGTCAATTTCCGCGTTCTTTCTCGTACTAGTTGCTTTGCTGCCTAATTATCCTGTGACGATATCAGCTCCAACTAGGTCGTACGGAACAGAATAATCAATCTGGACCTTCAGTTTACCAGAGAACCTGGGGCATAGCATACAAAAAGGCTTGAGTAGAAATAAATGCAGTAGAACATTGAAAATCTCCCCCAAGAGTGTGGCAACGTGGTGGCTAGACAAGCCGCACGGTTGTTTCTATTCAATCTTAGATATGGGTTATAATATAACTATAACCTAGGCAAGTGGAAGTCATGTTAGAAATACAACCTAGGCCAAGCTTTGATGCTGGGAGTCGAACCATCGCTCAGGGGAACCTCCAGTTCGAGGAAGAAGCCCATCAACGACAATCACGCTGTTAAAGATTTTACGAGAATCCGCAACAGTAGAATTACCAGGAATAACTCACTGGTTCATTGTATTAATGGTTATGTTTTGGGTTGATCGCCAAAGGGCAAACCCATAGGCTTGACCGCGTGGTTATTGCCAATTCTACTGCGAACGTAGTACAAATCAATTTCTCGATACTTGCCTAGGTAGGTAACGGTAAAATATGGCAGGGAGAGGAATGAAAGTTTGCTATTGGGTATCAACCTTACGATCATTGCCTGGTAGTTCCGTCGTCAACAACCTTGCCGCGTTGAAGACCTCACGAAGGGTATATCAGCTACGACCGCGGGGGAAAGAGCCGCCTTCAAATGAACAGTGCGATGCGAGAAGGGTTATTTTTGTCACATCTTACTGGGAGGACTCTTGATAAGGTGACGTCCGACTGATAGGAATACGTAAGTAGGTAGTCCTATTCTAACAATAGTATATGACAAATACCAAGGTTATTTATCGGTAATGAATAACAATTCGACGAGTTATGAGCAGAAGGCGACTCAATCACATGAAGATCTGCGACGAATAAGTCTAACGTCAGAGGCAGGCTATGTATTGGATAGAGCCTCTGACCCTATGGCCTACCCTTGAAGATAGTTTATTGGCCACTTCTTCACTGGTGCTGAGGGGTTGCGTTCCCTATGTTCCAGCTTAAGGTGTTGGGTACGTCAGGCAATAAGAGATGGACGAACGTCTGTTTCAGCATATTAAGGCTGGAATCAATCGACACCTTTGGAAATCATCCCAATAAGCACGACTTAAGCATGAATGTATGTTGCGAGCAGCATACTATTTCAGGAATCGGCATAGTGTCATATAAATAGAGACAATCAGCGGGAGAAGGAAACTAAGAGAATAACTGTTCTGGCTTCAGATGCATCAGCTAATAAAGTATTCATTTTCTATTCGGAGGAAAATTCATATGAAGCCGTAATAACCAGTTCCAAGGCGACCTCGTGGGGTCTTCTCTTGAAATATCAGCCTTGAGGACTATATTACTAGATTAGGTAGTACTCGACAGTGGCTCCCATTGGTCAGCATTACACATCAGTGCCAGCTGCGGGGATAGTATACGTCACAGTGTCTCAATTAGGGACTTATGCCACTGCCGTGGCTGTGGTATTGGTTAATACCTACAGATCTGTCCGGCGCTCTGCTTGGCAGGCCCATCTTTCCTTACACCAACTTATCTACAGATCTGTACAGTAGGTAAGGTGCCCCTTGTATCGTAGCTTCCGCAGTCAGTGATGTCACAGGTTAAGGGAGAGCTTCAGCCAGTCATAAGCTTCGGATTACAAGCCCCTCCAGGATCTCATCGGTGATACTACCTCGTGTGAAGACGGCGTATTCTCTTTCTGTTTCCTCACCTACCCTCCCACCTACCTCCTGTACGATAGCCCATCCTTAGCGGAATGAAATAAGACATTGGAGATATTGCCAGTGATTTCCTTACTCTTAGTTTATACAGTCCCATCCTGCTTATTGCCGTTGCCCCGCGTCTTGTTGTGACTCTTTGTTGCGTTGTTCTGCTTCTCCATTGGTCGGATCTCCTCACTTTTTGCCTGTTCGCAAAACGGCTCTTTGCTTGCTTCTTGCTTACATAGTCCTGTAGTGTAATACGCAATCCCGGGCATTACGCATTTCCCCTCTCCAAATACCTACCCTAACTCAAACTCCACCTCAACCCATGAATATCCCCAGAGCTCTCTTCTCAAAACCTACAGTTTTTCGTGCCGCCATAGTACACATTAGTCCTCGGCCAACAAGCACAAGACCATACATAACGGCTTTTCGTATCACAACCCAGAACAGAGCTATGTCGGAATTCAAACTGAAGGACGTATCTTCGCTAGACCTGCAGCTGGGGGAGAAGAAGGAAGTCGAGATCGAAGGGATTGACGGTGCCAAAGTCCTACTACTAAATGCTGGCGGACAGATCCAGGCTTTGGGGCCCAGGTGCACACACTACGGCGCACCTCTTGTCAAAGGCGTGCTGACCAAGTCAGGACGTCTAGTCTGCCCGTGGCATGGAGGTAAGTGGAATCCGTCCTGATAAGCATTCCAAACAATGTAATACCCTGCACAAACCAACTGACTCCACAATGTTCAATAGCATGCTTCAATGCCAAGACCGGTGACGTTGAAGATGCCCCAGCGCTGGATTCGCTTACCGCTTTCAAGATCGTCGAGAAGGATGGTGCCGTCTATGTCCAAGGCGAAGAAGCCGCAATCAAGGCTGGACGGAGAAAGCCCAACATCAAGTGCCGTGTAAGCAGCACTTCCGAGGCAGATAAGGTAGTGATTGTGGGTGGTGGTAGTGGCACTATTGGTGCTGTCGAGGCCCTAAGAGAGAATGGGTTTTCTGGTTCCATCACAGTCATATCAAGGGAAGGCTACTTCCCCATTGACCGGACGAAACTATCAAAGGCCCTTTTGACCGATGTCGAGAAGGCCCAATGGAGAGACGCTGAATGGTTCAAATCGGGTTCGATCGAGTTTGTCGACGATGAGGTCACCGATGTTGATCTCAATAGCAAGACAGTCACAACAAAGAAGAACGAAAAGTATGCCTATGGCAAGCTCATCCTCGCTACGGGTGGCACCCCAAGGAACCTTCCTCTACAGGGCTTCAAAGTCCTAGACAACATCTTCCTCCTCCGAACACTTCACGACGCTAAGAAGATTGTCGATGCGATCGGAGAGAAGGGAAAGAAGATTGTCGTTGTCGGCAGCAGTTTCATCGGCATGGAGCTTGCGAACTGCACTGCTGCAGATAATACCGTGTCGATCATAGGCATGGAGAACGCCCCACTGGAAAGGGTATTGGGCAAAGAAGTAGGTGCCGGCTTGCAAAAGGGCTTCGAAGGGAAGGGCATCAAATTTTACATGTCAGCTGGAGTCGAGAAGGCCGAGCCATCGGTAGCCGACCCATCTAAAGTTGGCGCTGTGATCTTGAAAGACGGCACCAAGCTCGAAGCGGACATCGTCATCCTAGGCGTAGGTGTTGCGCCCGCCACGGAATTCCTGAAAGAAAACAAGGTTATCCGTCTTGAACAGGACGGCTCGCTAAAGACGGATGAGAGCTTCCTCGTTACGGGAGTCAAGGATGTGTATGCCATCGGCGATATCGCGACCTACCCTTACCATGGTCCTGGTGGCCAAGGCAACTACACGAGAATCGAGCACTGGAATGTGGCGCAGAACCAGGGCCGAGCCGTTGCAAAACACATTGCAAACCCCTCAGCCAAACCCGAGTTCTTCACGCCGGTCTTCTGGAGTGCTCTGACAGGCCAACTACGCTACTGCGGCAACACGGTGAACGGGTGGGATGATCTGGTGCTGCAGGGCGACCCGGCCGAGAGCAAGTTCGTGGCTTATTACTGCAAAGGCGACACGGTGGTAGCCGTGGCGAGCATGGGTAAAGACCCGGCGATGACTAAGGCCGCCGAGTTGATGAGGGAAGGTGCCATGCCAACCAAGGGACAGCTTCAGAATGGATTGGACATTTTGGACGTTTCCCTCGTGGCCTAAACGAAGAAGAGAAGGTGAGACGAGGGACGAGCGGGGACTAACATGTGGTCTGTGAATTTGGACTTAATCGACCGTGTGGGATCTGGGCGGACACGATAGGACGAGAGAAAACGCACCCTTATGATCGAATGAAAGTGTATTTTGGCCCTTAATCAGTCAGCAAAAAATGCCCCGTCTTTTCTACTTACCCAACTGCGATTTAACGTGGACGCGTCCCCAATCAATAGACCTTGCTACAGCCCACTGGAGAACAGAATTGTTGCATTAATTGTCCAAATCTGTGCCCATTAGCAATAGCGGTGAAAATTCACTATGCTGAGGTTTCTTCATCTCTCCGGCAATTGGCCCAAAATAATGGCCTTCTGCATTAGGATTCCGGTATGTTTCTTGTGTTGGAGATGCTAGGGAATGGAGTAAAGTTTCATACATCTTGAGCGGGATTCCCGGTGGCTGGGAAGCTATTGCAGCCAAGCGATGCACCTGGTTCTGGACTGCAGATAAAAACTGGATGCAACACTCGAGTTAAGCAAATGACGGTGAGTTATCTCGGCACCTACGGCGGCAGAGTTGAAGTCTTAGGTAACCTACCGCTGTACTTCCATCCTAAATTATACTGCTGTAAAGATAAGGTTATGCTATGACGCGGTGGTGTCTGCCGTACATGTATGTTTTGGGTGTCTATACTCAGTTTATGACCCAGCTAGATCATTCATTACCTGACAACCTGTTTTTCTGAGTTTGGGCTCCTGTGTTTGTTGTACGTATAATATATCTTATACAATATCCCCTAAGTACAGATGTACAAGGTAGGTAATGATTCTTCACATGTCATTGATATTGGTGGTTTGGTTGCATGTACAAGGGCTATTTCTTTGGGCAAGATTGTCGTCATTCCACTACTTATCCGTCGCGTTTGCCCAATCCCTGGTGGCAATAGCGGATGTGAGTAGACGACCCTGCCAGTTTGGCTACTTGACAGCTTGCATCCCCGCCAATGGGTACAGGCTACAGCACAAAAGGGAGCACCGCGGCTGGCTGACGGCTACATACACCTGGGCAGGTAGGAGCCCAGAAAGAAGAGCTGCGAACGCCTGCCCAATGCCTGTCCAATGCCTGTCCAACGCCTGTGGTTGGCTGCCAAGTCGACCTGGGTGTGACCTGTTCAGGTGACAACTAACCCTGCATGCGTCTTATCCCACCACACCCATCCATGAGCCACCTCATTTTTTCCTCTTTAATCGTTAGCAGCGCATAATCTAATGTATAACAATGACATTATGTTAGTTGTCCAAACCCTACCCACCAGTTTATATACCTATGTCGTTATTCTTTTTCTCCTGGCTATCCCAGAAGAAGTTTTTGCAACTCGGACACTTGTGTGAGGCAATGTGAGCTCACATCGTATTATTCTTCACGATCAGTGAATATTCGGTACGATTAGTGTACGTACGTTCGGTGGTTCTGTAAATACTTCTGTAAATAGGTACTTACACGACTCCACAGCCCCACGACTCCACCCAATGCTCGACGCGAAGATCAAGATCCCTGAACCCGCCCCGAATATCTACACTGGTAGTGCGGTGGTGCAATTTCAGGTTCGCGATTCACGACTCCGACCGAAAGGAGGAGGCAAGAAGACAGCACGGACGGAGGCAGAGCTTCACCGTCAGAATTAAAGGAGAACTTGGAAGGGCCCCAAGTACTCGCTCAAGTATCTCTTCACTGTTCGACAAACACAGTATCTTGTCTCTCATTCTCGAACCAGACTTGAGCGCATGTGTGCCAATCGTTCCCCAACCTCCTTTGAATTTCCACTTCCTCTTCGAATCGATAGCAACTGGTGTCACAACTTTCTCAGACATGCCAGCATGCAAGTCGCCTGCCTGATCTCCTACTTTCTTCGTCGCCCTCGACTCCGACCCAATTCAACATCATCATCGCCATCATGATGGCCGATACTCAGCTGTCAGTCGACAGCGAATCCGGCGCGATAGCCCCTCACTCTCAGCTAGCCACAACCACCGATGCCCCTCCTATGAAGTGCTGTTGCGGCTCCGCCGAATGCATTTTCCTGAGACACAATTATCTTCTTCTAGAGAATCTCGAAAAGGATGTCCACCAAGCTGCCAGGATGGGCCAGGTATGTTTCATCCTATCTTCTTAGCTTGTCTGTTTAAACCTTGCGACCGGCGTCAGTGATGGGTAGATCTCTGGCAGATCTGGGAGGACCGAGTCAGAGAGTTACCAGCAAATCTTCATCTAGCGCAGCTTTGTTATGATAGTTGCTTAGTTGCTTTTCTGCCTGTTATTGCTTGTGTCGCAATATTGTCAAGGAATGTGCATTGCTCCGCATGTATAAATGGCTACTCATCAGTCCGCATTCCTCACTCCCCCCAACATCAACACCGCAGCCTTGCACTGGGAACAAAGGAAATCGGTATGATGGGTACGTTGAATCCTCTGACATTTGCACTACAGGCGCTTCTGGCCCGACACGAATCCTACATGGCCGATGCTGAACGTGATCGCAACGAGCTCACTGCTCGAATTGAGCAGCTTGAGAACGACAACAAAGAACTCGAGGCCATAAATGCCAAAACAATTGAAGAAAATAGGGAACTTCTGGACCAGCTCGAAGCCCTCAATAGTACTGTCGCCGACTCCGAGAGTCACATAAAATCGTTAGAAGCCACTTTGCTCTCGTCGCAACAGACTATTCGTCGGCTTGAAGCGGAGACAGCCCGCTGCGAGGCTCTAGAACGACAGATCGCCGCGCTTGAACAGGAACAGGCTGAGCTGCAGGGGACCCTGACGTCGTCGCGCGAGGAAGCTAGGTCGGCCGTGTCGAGATGGAAGCGAGCTGAGCGGGGAATCAACGACTTGCAAGAACAGCTGGAGCGCATGGAGAAGGAGGCAAAAGCGGAGAGGGAGCACCATGAGGAAATGATGGGCCGCATAGAGAAACAGCGCGAGATGGAGAAGGAGCTTAATACGGCGGCCGGACGGTTAAAAGGAGCTGCCGCTGCTAAGTCGATGAACCAGGGGAACGGAGGAAGCAACGTGGTCGGGCATTTCGTGCGCGACCTGCTGCAGGATAATGCGAACCTGCAATATGGCATCGCCGAGTTACGGCAAATGCTCATGAACTCGCACGATGAAATACAGGCGCTTCGAGATCAGCTGGAGTATCATCAACCCCTCGGAGAACGGGACGGCAGCGCGACACCAACGTTAAGGGCAGAGCTAGGACCAGAGGCGTCACCTGTTCGTGAACAGAGGACACCACCGAGAGTATCGCAGGAATTACATATACATCATCATTACCACGTCGCAGCGCCAAAACAAGAAGTCAAGAAACCAAAGAAGAAACGCCTTGGGCTTACGCCTGGTGTGTTTACACCACCGCTCATCTCTCACCCATCCACCCCGCCCAACGGCTTGGTAAGACATTCATCAGCTACTCATTCACGGAAAGATTCAATCCGGTCCGGTCGGTGGTCGGTGATGTCAGAACAGCCGTCTGAGTTCGCATCGTCCTCGGCGCCGAGCTCACCCCGTTCCAATAATAGAAACTCGGTGTTTGATCCACCGACAGTGACAGGATCTTTACCTGGGTCACCGACATCAAGCGTCGATCCGATCTCCCCTTCATGGCGGCCTACGCACAAGAGGCAACCGTCAACAATATCGACTCGAAGTTTTCAAGCGCCCACATGCTTCCCCTTCGGGCCAGCTCTTCCAACCATCGCGCATCCTATCGTAGAAGAGTCAGACGGGACAGACGGGGTGGAAACCGTGGGCGAATTGTTGCCAGCAGCAGACGTCTCAGTTGCCGACGATGAGGCGTCATCGCGCGGACTTAGTCTCCTCCAAGATGAAAGTTCAGTGACTCAAATCGAAACGGACTCGGAATGTCCTTCGATCAGGCCACCTCTGCGGCGCGCTATGTCGCATGAGTCAATCATGTCGCTATCAGGTGGTCTCGACATCCATACGCTGAAATCCAGACCAAGCCAGCTCACCATACGCCAACTTGGTTCCGCGTCGTCCGTCACAGGCAGCAGCATTGTTACGGCGAGACCGATGATATCGCGGGACCCTGCTAAGAGGAGTAGTGCATTACTCCGGGATAACTTTAACTACGCGTCGCATTCGCCGGTAGGCAGTCTGCAATCACATTCGTCATCCAACACAACCACTCAGCAACAACAGCAACTTGAGCCATCCAAAGTCGGGAGATGGGCTGGTTGGCGGCCCTGGGGAGGGGTGGGGAGATCTGCTAGCGGTGACGCCAGTGGCGGCAGTGGCAGTAGCAACAACGATACTACTACTCGTACAGCCGCCCGAAGCGTTTCTTCCCAGACCACTAGCACTAGCGAGAAAGATAGCGGACCCCGGAACGTGAGTCGCTCGCCCGGTATTAATCAGCCGGGTGCTATACCTGGGTTCTCGGAACTTCTCGCTGTGGCGAAGAAGAAAGCGCCTGTTGCGAAGACGACGCCGGATTCGGTTGATCAAGATGCTTTGACGGAAGGTCTTAGTGAATGAATGATAGAATTTCTGTTCTATCAGCTCATACAAACACTCACCTAGCTATCCGGTCTACAAAGCCTTGAATGATGAAACGTCCAACTCGAGCAGTGGCAGATTTCTACTATCGAACTACAGACACTATGCAAAAGCATTTGCAATTTCCCTTCTTTTCTTTTGTCCTGAATTCATGGTTCGATAATACCCCATCTTGTTTTTTTTTTTTTCTCTTAGGAAGTCGTTATTGTTATTTTTCTAAGCATTGAGGGTGTTGGGGATCCAAATTATAAGACAGGCATAGCATAGCATAACATCACATCAGTCTAGCATTTTCAGGGGTAGGGAAAGGAAAGGAAAGAGAAGGCGTTGGATCTTCTTATTAGTCTCTTTTGTTTTTATATATGCTGTATACCCCTCTGCCTACTTATGTACTTTGGAGTAGACGGTAGTGAACAAGGCTTTTTTTTATCCTGTTGTTATGGATTGCTTTTGATAATGAATTGAATCTAGACTAACAGATATTAAAGTTGTCATTATAATTGGTTTTCTTGACGTGTTGTCGAGAATATGTTGTAACAGGTCTTTCTCTCTGTATCCCCACTCGACTGAATAAAGTATGGTATGATCTCTTCATTGATGACAAGTTCTTGTTTGTGAAATGATACTCCCTGTTCCCACATTGTTATAAGGCAAGACTATTCCTGCGTTGCTAAGTTAGATGGGGTACTACTTCCGCTTTAATTTTATAGAGAATATATCTACATACGCTCGTTCATTATGGACCGAGAATTGTATGTGCTTTAAAGTTGCAAGAGCATTCTGGATGACAGATAGTATTACAGTAGTAGAGCCTAATCATGGCGGACTGACATTGTAATATGTCTCATGTGCATGGTGTATGCTTAATCTACCAGCTTCATAGGACTTGTTACGTGCGTGCCCATGTGTACATGAAATGTGCATATGCATTTCAATCGGTTTGTCCAGCACATCTTCCATAACACACATCACGCACATCGCTTCCACAAAAACAAAAACAAGATTGCTACTGCACGCAAAAGCTAATGGCAGGAAAGTGCAAAACGCATACAAGCTATGCAATGCTCCCCAGGCATGAAGCAAGAAAGAAATGAAGACGTGAATATTATATTATAGTATATTATATAAGCATAGAAAGCCAACAACCGCAAAAGCCAAAACACCCAGACCATGCAGAGTTGCGCACGTATGCAAGTCTATTTTGGACACAGAAGCAAGGCAAAAAGGATTGAAATAAACACCATTTTGGCTCTCCGACGTACAAGCAAAGGAGAATGCTGTGATTGCGCTTGTGGTGATAATTGATACTGAATTGGGAGTCGAACCTGCTGTTCCTTTTTTCAAGAAGTCTAAGCGTATGAATTGCAGCACAGGATGCTTTTCATGCCTGCGCACGCGTCCTTGGTTTAGAGAAAAGGCGCAGTTGTAGGAATCATGACATTTAGTCACTGTAAATTGCTGTTAGTATAAATTAAACATAAGAACTTGGGACGGCCTGACTTACTAGATTTCCTTGGGCGCCAAGAGATCCGCCTGATATAGCCAGTGATTGTCCTTCTCCTCAGCTTCGAGCCAGTCGTACGGAAACTGCACGAGGTGACCTTGTATCTTGCTGCAACAAAGCTCCGCATCCTCCCGACTTAGCACGTCGTACGGGAAAATGGGCCCTCTTCGACTGCCCTTAGTAGTCGTTCGCCGGCGACGCCTCATAGAGTTCTGGTTGTAGATAGTGCTGGTGGTGTTGGAGTCTGGCGCTGACTTTTCTGAAGCTGAGAATGTCGCCCGTCTATCCTGCTGCCTGTTATCCCGTGGTTCAAGATGCTGCCCATTCGCCGACTGCTCATCAAGTGTTGGGAAAGGCACCTCATCAGTGGGATGGGCAGAAGGGGTATCTAGCGACTGTTTCGCACTGGCCTTCTCGTTGGCCTCCTCGGTTTCATGGTTTGTGTCTGTCTGCTCCGCGCCTTCTTGCTGATTGAAATGGGGTGTAGGAAGCTTCTCGTTCATGTGATCTAAAGCCTCATTTATGGCAGCAGCTTTAGACTCTCCTCCATGTTCGACATGATCTTTTTCTGCCTGTAGTCTTTCCAAGACACCCGGGCCTGCTGGTGTACTAGCAGGTGCTGCTATGCCTGCGGCTGCAGCGGCGACGTTTGGTGTCTGCGGTTTTGCCTCCTCATCCTCGCTCTTTGGGCCGAACATGCTGTCCGCAAATTTGTTTGCATAGTCTACAGACTCGTGATAGTCCTTCCACGTAGGCACCTCACTATCCGGCATGCATCTAAATACACGGCGGTAAAGAATAGTGTTGTTCTGTGCCACCCTAGTCCAAATCTCATCCCAGAACGCAGGACTAACAGGATCACGCATGCAATCCTTATCAATTTTTGCCTGCTTAATATCTATAAGCAAGGGATTGGGAGGCTCGATACTAGGGCGTGGCGAGTCATCAAGTCGAACGGATGGACCTGCGTCTGAATCGTCCGGCACGGCCAAGTGACTTTGGATGTGGGGGTTCTCAGCTGAGCGTGTATGGCTCCCGTGCCCGGAGCTTCGGCCTGGTGATTCTTCGGACATCGAAACTCGTTTCAATTCATCTGCGTTAGTGTTGTCTGCCTGCTTTGCTGCATGGACTGGCCGGTAGAGGAGAACTTCACGGCCGTTTATGACAGCTGAATCGCTTCCAAGGTCTAGACCTTTCTCTTGTGCTTCCTTCCAACGGTCTGCACCGTAGCCCTCAACGTCTTTAACGCTGCTGGTCCTACGCTGGATACGTCCTAGCGATTCGTCTTTCGAGGAGGGAGGCGAGCTTGAGGTTGATGACGATGACGATGAAGGACGGGCAACTTCGGTATCTTCTCTTGCGTCATGATTGAAGCTTCTTGCATGATATGAAGTCGGCCTTGCGGGATGCGAGCTAGACTGAGCTTGGGCCGAGCTCTCGGCCATCGGGTGCTCGTATCTGTCATCGTACATTTGATCCATGTCATTTTCGAACTCCATAGCCGCGCTACACCCCCTATCCTCTTCAGTGATAGCGTCAACATCTAGACCAAGATGCTCCCGCATAAGTCTCATTCGGAGAGTGTGGGCAAATTTCCCCACGTGGTATGGCTCACCCGCCATCGTAGACCACATCATCTCGGTATCCCGGACGACGGCCGCCATCTCCGAGTCTCGATTACCTAACATCGACCGTTCGTTGATGTTTGCAGAGCCAATGAGAGCAACCCGATCATCTACAATAATGGTCTTTGCATGGATATAAAGCTGCTCTGTCACCAGAGCGTGCTTCTTTCCCATACGACCCCAATTACGCAAACTGAAGAAGCTGATATAATCCTCCGGGTTTATCCCTTTTGCCTTAAGGCGGCCAAATATGGAATGCGGGCCTCTGCAGATGCTGCGATACTGGAATTGCATGATCAGTCTGACGCTGCTTCCCTCGGCCTGATCAACCGTGTTTTGAAAGCCAGGCATAAGCGGAATCAGGATACAGCAACGCCAATCCTCGTCGTTCTCATGCGCCCTTAGAATGCGCTCGACAAGGGCATCTCCTATGCGGTTTACAACCTTGGTATTCAGAGTTTCAGTGCTGGTAATGAAAAACTGATTCTCCATATACACAAAATGCTCCGACTCCTCGATCAGTTTCACGTATGCCGTTTGGATACTGTGCTCTCTGACATCTTTGGGGAAGCCGAGTGACCAATCACCGGCCGACCGTAGTATCTGCACCTCACATGTGCCGGATAGGCCAAAATTAGCAAGATCAACCTCCTGGGCGTCCGGCGGAGGAAGCAAAAACGGAGTGGGCCGTGTAGGCTTCCGTTCACGCCGCAGATAATTCCATCGCTGCACAAAATGACGTGTCAGGTCTCTTGCGGGCTGTCCAGCCACCTGCATGGCGATATCATGCCATGGCATCCGCGGAATCCTACTCCTGTCGTACATCTCGGCATACGGTTCGTCCAACTTGAAAAAGTCAAGCACTCGAGGATTTGAGTAGTCCTTGCCAGGGAACAGCTGGCAATGCTCCGCATCTCGAGGCACATCATCATCGGGCTCCATCCCCGTAGGCCGGTCATCGTTAATTGGGTGTTGCGGGTTATCCCATCGGCCAAAGCACAAGTCGATTCCGCCGAGAAAAGCCACATCGTGATCCACGATGCACAGTTTCTCGTGATGGGCATAGAAGAACTGGTTCTTCTTCAGTTGATTGGGTGATCTTAGGACCATGATATTGTCGTGCAAGTTAAGAAGCGAAAACTTGGTATACTCCGAGTCGATCGGGATCGCCTGTTCAACATTGCGGTAGACGATGACAAACACTTTGACCCCTTCCCTAGCTTTCCTCTGAAGCAATCGATCAAGCCGCCATTTCTGACTAATGCATGCCGGCCGACGCATATATAGCTCTGGACTCAGCCACCAATCGTGGATGTAGATGACATCTTGTGCCATGCTGATAGCGCGTGAGACATTCCACATGTAGTCTCGCCCATCAACCAGCCATTGGGCAAAAGAGTTTGTCCTGACAGGAGCAAAACTTCCAAATCTGTGAGCATCGTGCCACTTGGTCTGCCTCAGCATATCATTAACCGACAGCTCGAATTGCTTTAGGATAGTTTGGTTTCGAGAAAACAACTTGATCTTTCTCTCCGCCGTATATATCTTGAGACTGTGGTGTTTCTGTGACGCCTCTTCATCAATGAAATGGCCATTCTCCTCGTCCTTGCTTTTTCCGGTATGCCCCTTGATCTTCCTGCCAAAACGTTTCAACTTGCTCTTCTTCGAGACGACCCTAAAATATGGATCAACAAGGTAGACGTCATATATGTTCATGCTGGCTGGAGACTCGACCACAGCGATATAATTTTGGCGGACCAAAAACCACTTTCGGGTATGTCTTGCTATGACCTTCTGTGGTGTTAACACACGCCTGAAGTCGATGCCTTTCGTAGACTGAATGTGCAAGTAGCATTCTTTCCCGTGGAAATTGCCTTCTGCTGCTAAACGCACGCCGAGGGCAGACAGTTCCAGGAATTTGCACAGCCGGTTGCTGTCCGGTCGGAACATGAGCCAGTGTATCATGTCCTGCAGGTACTTCTCTAAGGTCTTGCGCTGCTTCTCGATGTACCGTTTATGTGACGCCGCCGCATTTTGAGGATTCAGTGAAGAACCCTCGCGACCCTCACCCAAGCCAGAGGATTGTCGGCGGGGCAAAAAGGTATTCACGCGGCTCTTCTTTCTTGCCGTGTGAGGCCGCCTCTCAACGTCACTCGCTGTGGCGTCCGCTGCCGTTCCTTCGCCGGCAGTCCCTTCAGCTGCGGTCTCATCAGCTCTAGGACCGTTCGCTCTCTCTTCCTCGTCGGATTCGTCTCGGTTCTGGTATGATCTAAGATAAGGGAATGCCTTTCTAGGGAAAGCCGGCTGTTTGGGACGGGGATGCTGGTTTGGACCGGCTTGTATCGGACGATCGTTTTTCAGTGTGAGTCGGTACTTCCAGTGCATGTTCCAAATTTCTCGAATACTACGAGTAACCGTCCAGCTCATTCGACTCAGTCCACTCCCGTATTCCAGCGATATGGTGAACAAAGAATGCCTCTCGCTAGTGCTATCCTCGGGAGAGCTATCAATGACACGTATGTTGAGCTGCTCGAGAAGAACCGGGATACGCTTGTTACCATGTTCATCACGTTGCAGCATACTGGCAAGAATCATGACGGCGGGCGTTACAGCGCGGAGTTCGGCCATAAGCTCGGCTGACTTGTGAAAATCTATCTGATCCGGCCTCTTCTTGCCAAACATCCTAACCGTCTGTTTAAATCTGTTCCACCTCTGCGCGCTAAAAGTCGCTGCTCTCTCCGAGCGCAGGAATGGTCTTCTAGGTGCACTGAGGGCCTCGCCATCAGATGCACCTCCAGCGCCGAACATCATGTCGGAGATTCGACGGCGATGTCCCGGCCCCCGGACTTGCGGACTCTCGGTTTCTTCAGCAGTCGCATTGCCATTCCGATGTTGTGCGCCCATCCAGGAATTTCCACGTCTCCAAGTGGGTCTCCTCGCAAGCTGATCGCGACCTTCTCCCTCGGATAAGCCACCACGATGCTCAGCACTATCCGGCATAGTTGAGCGTCTCACAAGTGTATGGAGCCGGCCACTCATTCCGGGCGATCCAATATCCTCTAGCTGCTGCCTTGGTGTAGTCGGTGCTGTGAAAACATCTAACTGCTTGAGACGGCGTTTCATGCGCTTCCTCTTCTTCATCTTCGGGGCTTCTCTTGGCTGTGCTTCGTCGCCGCTCTCTTCTACATCCGCATCGCTGCCTGGTTCTTCACTGAGAGTATCTGGCAGGTGATACGACCTGCTCATCACGGGCGAATTGCCGGCAGAGGACCCTGCTTGCTCGGTCAGACCCGGTGCCCTCGGGGGTTGTATCACGGCCGTTGTGCTAAGAGTGGACTTTAACCTGGACATCCATCTTTCACCGCGTGAGCGACTCATCATATCGGCATCATCCCACGAACTCTGCCGAGAATGTGGTAATCTAGGGGGTTCGAGCACGGTGTCGGTTCCCGCGAACTGCACGCTCCGTCGACTGGGAGAGGCAGGCTCATCGGGGATATACTCGTCTTGGTCTGGTATGCGAGCAATAAGATTTCGTTTTGGAGAAGGCAGTTGAACGAGAGAAGGGCTTCTAGGTGGAGTTTGAATGGTCCCATCCCAGGGCGAATAGTTCTCTTGTGGTTGACCTCCACTCACGCCATCCCGTCCATTCTCACTTCTTAGCTGTTCTACCAATTCGCTGATTTGGTACTGTGAGATAGGCAAGTCGCGGACCGGAACAGAGCGGGCGGGAGGGGGAGAGCTTGTCGAGGGCAGCGAGGTGGACGAAGAGAGTTGGTCAAGACCGTTCGGGGCGGGAGAGGAAGTCAGAGGGTTCGTGGTCATTGGGGAAACCGAATCATCGCGGTCGGGGGCGGGGGGCAACATGGTTCCCAGAAGGGAGACTCAAGGGCCGCAAGGGAGTTTACAGTAAATAGGAATCGGTAGTCGGTTCGAAGATATAGGTGGCTATTAATAATAAAAATAGTTTATTGCCGTTGGTCACGGCAAACATAGTTAGACGGCGCTCCCAAGTCGGATGCAATACGGTATTTTAGAACCAATGAGATAGCTTCGATTTTCCAATTGAGAGGGTCGCGTTGCAGTGAGGCGGATGGTCGTCGGAATTGTTAGAGGGCAAGTGGCTGTGGTAGGTGCGGATTATGGTGGTAATGTCGATGTTGGTGTCACGAGAGCCCGTCCACGACAGCCACATTCATGATTCGTAGTGCAGCTGGAATGTCTTCTCTGGCAAAACATCAGCAATCGCCCACGCAGCAGCGTACCTTGTAGAACCCCGGGTAGCTGTATATAGTGAGTGAAAGGGAAGTTGATTGGATAATTTCACGTGTTGCAGCGTGAAAAATGTCGGGCTTGAGGCTTGAGGTGAATAATGTCTCTCTCTCAACTATGAGGTCGAGTCGCAGCAAGAGTTAGGTATGCAGCCCGTCTCCTGACAACGGTGGATACCACTGGACGAAATAAGGGTGTCTGTTGCAACCCAACCTGGACAAGCGACATACATGGGTGATGAGGGGCAATATGGGGCAGCATCGTGGGTGGCATGGGTCACCTATGTAACTTCCGAGGTACGGGGTAAATACATGGGCCGGTCCATAGCATCCTGCAGCTTGCGACCTCAATCCAGATCAACATTTCAGAGTTACAGTTAATAAAAACTTGATAAATATCGGAACCTACCCTTATAGCTTCACAAATGTGCGATTAGAGATTCTTTTCTACATAGTAGTTGCTTTTATATCATACAAGTTGAAGTTTTTTTTGGCCAGTCGTGCTTATGAAGATACTATAATTGTACATGTATGTAAGATAAGGTCAACGTCCTGGTTCAATGACAACAAGATCTACAGTGGGTCACTGCTAAGTAGCACGCTCACGGGTCCACCGTGTAAGTAGTGTAAGTAAGCTCCAGGTACTTGTCTCCACCTCTTAAGTCCCTTTGCTCAGCTTTACATACTTTTAATATTACAAGGCTGAGAGATAGGATTTATGAGGCAGGTAAATATGGGCAAATTAAATGTAATCCCGAATAATATTTAATGTCGTCAGGTTTCTCAAAACCGGCTGCGCATTATCAGCAGAAGCATTTCTCCGTAACTATTATGTACTTTAAGTACTTACGAGGCCTAACTTTTTGAATATGCGCTAGCCTTAACTAACTGCAAGCCTCCAAGGGAAACCCCCTTTTCCACGGGCCCATCTCATTTTTTGCGCCTTGGCAGCGCCTTGGCAAGATATCGTCCGCATTAGAAACATCATTTAGATCTAGCCAGGACGTGAACGTCACTTCACTAGAGCAATGAAAGTTAAGGAGGTCACCCAACTCAGCTAACAGTCTTGCATAAAACCACATCATCACTATATCACGTTCTTTATCTCCTTGGAGTCCCCTATTGACGCCATTTAGTATAAGCACTAAGATAGCGTTGTGTTTTTGTTCACAACACACTTCTATTGGCACTGGAAGATGCGGTTTATAACCATTGCTAGGTAGGTAAATCGTAGCTTGGAAGTGTAATACAGACCGCTAACACGCAGGCGTGTGTTGAATATCGAGCAGATGTATTAATAGGTTCCAGTGAATTAAGTCACGTACAATACATACATTAGATACTATTTCCACGCGTATTTTACCTTGACAAGACCACTTAGCACGTGCTCAAATCTGCTTGTATTCCACTGACCTGAAATTCATTGGTTACCTCATCAAACCTAACTAGGTAACTTAGGAGAATCCTTTATGCTCCTAGATCGAAAGCCCTTTGTCAATAACCGCCCTCCTCTTGTCCCCGAACAATGTCAGGTTCCCTTTGTCCTTTGTTAGGGACCTGAAGCCTAGCGTATCAACTTTTCCTCCCATTCCCTGTTGTAACGGCACAAAAGAAATACCGACCAGTCATTGACCCGTCTCTGCGCAGACACCTCTTTCTAACAGGAAGGCATAACAAGGTATTATGTGCGAAAAGAAGAGGTGAAAGAAAAAAAACTTGGTCGACTAAGGCAAGCAAGAATACAAAGTCAAATCACCACTATATGCTTATTACTAAATGTTGAGGGCGCCCCATTTCCGAGATCCAAGTTTACAATTGGATTTTGAAATTCAAAGCAAACAATACACCACAATCAACACTACATAACACTAAAAAAAAGAAAATAAGAAAGGAAAAAAGCAGGAGAAAAAATATATACAGGAAATTCGACAAAAGAGAACACCACACATGTGTCAATACACCATCGAGGCATTCGTATGCGGGTGCCGAGTCACCAGCGCAAAGCTCAACCAGAAGTGCGGCCGGCCGCAGGACAGTTGCGCCCACGATCCCAGTATACTTATCCTTCCCCGGGATTGTGGTAACGCGCGGAATCACGCAGACGACAGTGAGAGTCGCTTATAGGTAGGATATTCCGTGCTCCACAGCTGTGCAATATCGCGTTACAAGGAGAATCAGGTTTGTGGGAAATGTCTGGGGTCTTGTCGGTATGATCATTAGTGGAACTTTGGTATATCGGCATATATTGGGGGTCCGGTCCGGAAAGTGCGCATCTATTACTTTTACTTGATTGTACTTGTAATCCAGCATACACTCGAGACTAACTATGATAGCCTGCTTTTTTGCGTTGAAAATAAAATAAAATAAAATATAAATAAATAAAACCATTCTATTTATGGCATATAATCGTATATCCTGTATAGTGTAGGTATCATGTTTCGTGCCCCATTGCAGTGTCTGTCTATAATCGCCAAGCCGCGCCGACTCTGTCCCGCATTACCGGGTAGATGAGCCGAACTGGGTTCGCTACGCAGCAGTGCGTCTACTATTCCCATTCTTATCCTCTTCGTCCCCATCATCCTCATCACTCTCGTCACCCTCCAACCAAATCTCATGTCCATCCCCTTCCCTAACCCAAAAACTAAAGGCCAAACCCGCGACCGCAACGGCAGCCATACCCCAGAAAACGCCCCCAACAAGACCCGTACTGAGCCCAAGACCATAAAGCCACCCACCAGCAACAGGCCCGATAGTTCTCGCGAGACTGCTCGCGCTCTGACCCAGCCCATGCACCGTTCCCAGGACACTGGGGTGGGGAGTGCAATTATTGACCAATATCGTCTGCGCGGGCAGCGCGAACGTACGCGCCGAGACCTGTATAAGCAAAACCGCCGCGATAGCCGTCCATATTGCAAGGCCCGTCTTCTGGCTGGGCGGGGGAGTAGAACTCTGCACGAGGGATAGGAAGGGGAGGAAGAGATACGTGATCGGGAAAAGGAAGAGAAAGAGACGCCATGATCGCAATGTGCCTAACCGCGCCGACAGACGCGGGTAGAGGAATAGTTGCATGAGGATCCCTATTACGCCCAAGAGCGCCATTGCCAGACCCACGGAGCGGGGCGGCATGCCCAGACCGCCTGTGAAGCGGAAGGGTGGGCGGGGTTTGAAATCGGGGGGTAGTTCTGAGGCAGAGGATGAAGGGTCGTACACAGGGGTCGAGAGGAAGACGAACCAGAGGGAATTAAACGTCCCCACGTGAAAGGCGAGGAAGAAATGCGATATCAATGTGAACGTTACGTTGCGCGTAAAGATGCGGCGGAAGGGTAGACGGTTTGTGTATCTTCTTCGCGTACTGATAGTCTTCTTGTTAGTAGAAGTAGAAGCTGCGTTCTCGCTTGAGCTGCTGCGCGGCGTGGCGGGTGATAACTCGTAGTCGATTGTGCTGATACTCGTGTCTCGGGAGTGGAGGGGCTGATAGGCTATCGCGTCCCTGCTATGATGATTATTGCGTCGCAAGAATAAAGCTTTTACTTTGCGACCTAGGATTATGCCTAAGTCTCGCTTGTCCCGGAGGAGGTCGTGTGTCTGAGGCGAGAGTCAGTCCCCTTGGGTCGGCAGCTGAAGTAAGGATAGCGTCTTGTCTCACCTCTTCGAGCATCAACCAACACATGAGCAGTGCGGTGCCTAGGAACACGGCGCTGACGATATTGGGCGTCGCGTATGGGAATTTCTTGAAGAAAGCTACGTCCCCGAATAGACTTGGGTAAGAGCCTGCGGGGTCGGAGAGAACACCACCTAGTACAGGGCCTATAATGACCCCGATGTTAAAGGTCATCGGTAGGATCAGGAAGGCCCTTGACTGGTATCTGCGAAATAGTCAGAGACACGATCCAGGCTAGGTAAGAAGGCCAGAACTGGGAGTAGTTTCCCTTACTTCTTTTCACGAACAATCTCGCTTATCCTATACATGCGATACGACATTAGTACAGATATACATTTTCGTCTCATAAGTAGCACGACTTACATCGTCCTCATAACGCCGATATTACCATTCGTGATACCGCCAAGACTTCTAAAGAACAAGGCCTGGTAGAAGGTCCTTGAGAAGCCGAAGCCCAGAGCCGATATCACTAGACGATATCTATGAGTCCTTAGTTGTCCACATGACTGTTACGTGTGGACGAACTCACAAGTTCCCAAGAGACCGATGAGAATAACAGTCTTGCGTCCCGCAAGTTTCGAGTCCGCAATGCGGCCCCAAAACATGGCGGTGACGAACTGCGCCGCCGTAAAGCTGGCATGGAGGATACCAGCCTGCTTCGAGATGACTGCATCGGGAAGAGTTGGGTCGACTTTTGAAGTTTTTTATTAGCACTTTCTCTCTTTTCTTCCTCCCTTTCGAACAATAACAGAACACATCTCTGAGGAGATATGTCGGGGTTAAATGTCGGATATGGACAGTATGCAAAACCGTTTCATAAGACAAAACACAAGACAAAATGCCCCGAACCAATGAGATAGGCGAGCTGGGCTGGAAAATATCCCAAATAGGCAAAAAATGACTTTTATATGTATCACTCACACCACTGTAGCTGGTAGAACATGTAGGCCTAGGCATGAGAAACGTCAGCAGCCAACCGACAAACCCACGTGGGTTGTACCGGGAGGTAAACTCACCTGCAGCGAGGTCTGCGTCAACGGCTCGCTAAGTCGCGCGAGGGTAATGACGAGCAATTGGTCTTTCTTGGGCAAATCTTTCCATGCGACAACTTTTTTCGATGATGTCCCTTTTTCTGTACGTCTTGCCCGGGTTTGAGGCGCTCCCGTGTCTATCTGCAAGGCACCGGGGCGCGAGGATGCCGCAGCAGTCGTGTCGCTACTCTCGGGACGGTCTGCATATCCATCTGATTGCCTCGACGCATCGAGGCCGGCGTGATTTAAAGTGCTGTTGTCATCGTGCTCATCCTGTCCGAGTCTATTATACCCGTTGTGTCCGACCATCTGCGTATAGTACTGTCTCTGAGTGAAGGCTTGGCTGATGCGGGGTAGACCATGCGAGTCTCGGAGGCCCTGCTGTAGTGGATTTCCGACTTTTAGGTGGTGTGAAGACTAAGTACCTATATATGAATTCCTCGTGCACCAGTTAAACAATCGCACGCATATCTTGTAATCCTAAGTCAGATATTCAAATAGCTTTAAGTGTCTAAGGCGTATTGAAAGATTTGCTTTGCAAGATCTGCAAGGTACCGTACAGACAATCAAGGCTTACGGTATACCGTATGCTCACTCCCGAATAGTCGCCCGGGTTTAACGGCCGGGCGATACGGGGCAAATCACCTTCGCCACTTGCAAAGGATCGGCCTCCACTTTCTGGTAAAATTTTTGGTTCAACGGTCAAACGGATGTGGACATTTCTACATTCGAGTACTATGACACCACTTTTTTTGGTTGACCCACAGCATACAAGTATAACACTTCAAGACAAATTGGCAACTTGGGTCACTTGTTCCCCGTAAGCATGTTAACATGAAGACGCTTGGTTGAACGCGGAGGTACTCATAAGAGCTCAATATGCAATTACCGCCATTCCAAGAGCGCTGGATTGATGCTAGACAGGTAAATACCCATCGAGGGGTGTCACCACATTGAAACCATTTCATCCAAGAATCCTTTCCGGTGAAAATAAATGATTGGCCCCTTAATCCGCGCCCATCCAGCCTCCGTTCGCCCAGCAGATCGAAGCACTGCGTGAGTTCGTGGTCACGGTAGTCTTGGTCGAGCTAAAGGTTGTGCGATTCCAGTCAATCTTCATGTCTAGAAATATTACAAGAGACTGGTGTAGAGGGACAATAAAGAATAGAGACAGCCAGAGACAAGTTGAGGGCTAGGGAAGGCAGGAAGAAATTGGGTGGAAAACTTACACGGCCGTAACTGTGCCAGTAACATGACTTGTCGTATACGACAGACTTGTCTGCGTAATAGTCGCCTGCGGGTTGGTGATGGTGACGGTGGCGCCGGGCTTCTGGCCGCTGCAGATCGTGGATGGCGAAGGTGTTCTGTGTCATTGCGTCAGCCACTGTATTATCTCAACAGCGTGAGGAAAAATTGCAACCCAGCGTCTTCAATGCATCCCGGGTGCGTATGTAATTAGGATTCTCGGGGGTAAACTTACACTGTCGCAGTGACTGTCCTGATGACTATAGTAGTAATGGCAGGTTAGCATTGCAATACTTAACAATATCATGAATAAGCGCAGTAAGAAACTCAGAATTACCATTCTCAGTCGTAGTAGGCGTCGGCAACAGCGTAGTGCTCGTGCTAGTCACAGTGAACGTCGTCTCGGTGACAGTGACGGTAGTAGCCATGACGACCTTAATGACCTGCGGTATCTGGGTATCCTCAACCCGAGAAGCAGTGCTGGCATCACTAACTGCCGACGGACGAGTACAGAACGGACCCGCGCAGACAGTCGCCGTGGGGAGGTCGGGCGGGAAGCCGCAATAGTTCCCGATGCAGATAGTCTCCGTAGGCCTCTCGCTCGTATAGTGGCAGTAGGCTGTCTTCTGGATCGTCGTGGTCGAGTACTTGGTCACAGTTGAGTCGGTCGTCGTGCGCACGATGACTGAGGTTGAGATGACGGTCGACTTAGTCGGCGTGACTGTCAGTGTGCTTGTGGGCCCGGTGCATGGTGTCGTTATAGTAGACCCGGCTAAGATCAGTGTTTGGGTCTGCGTCCCGATGGTTGAGAAGACGGCTATAGAGAAACGAGAATGTAAGCACATAATTACTTGTGATTTCTGGCGTTATAGCTGTGGACTTGGAGTACTGACTCGTCGCCTTTGGTGTGCTCGTGATTCCCACGATCACAGTTGGAGTAGCCTACGGGGAGTATCACGTTAGCCACGCGCCTTCTTGATTTATATATAGTGTTACTTACAGTCACGGTCACGGTAGAAGGTGCGCCAATTGCCAGGTTGATCGTTCTCTGGACTGCCACGTTCGCCCCAGAAATGATAATCTTCCATTGACCTGAGCTCATGGAAGAGTAGGCAATCGAGCTGTGTAGTTCTTGCTTAGCTTCGGTTGAAACTGCCAGTCTATAGTATGCCGTGATTCTCCTTACCATGTTGACGTCTCCTCCTGACCATCAGGTGTGGTGTTTATCGCACTGCACGTATACTGGTGACCCGCCGGGTCCACTAGGGCAGGCTTCACGGATTCTTGAGCGCATCCTGTTCTTTTGTTAGCATCTTTTCTGTCACCCAGCTTACTCGGAATGAAAGTAATACCCTGAAACACTGAGCTGAAGTGGAACAACTCGTCAGAGGCGGTATCGATATTATACGATCCGCCATTGGAGTAGTCCACACCGTAAGCAGTACAAGCAGCAGAAGCCCGGAGGGCTAAGTATCCCGCCAATAGGGAGAATTTGACAATCCTCGAGGCCATATTGTTCTCTCTACTCCGAGTCCTGGTGTTATATGTTTCACTAGAGCTGGATTTCCCGGATTTGAGTCGACAGCTGAAAGGGGCCCGGGGCCTTGCTTTTGTATGGGATGGCTGGGAGACCATAGCATGGATCCACGGGACGACATGTGATGCAAGAACTCTATATTTAATATCGAGCAATATCACTACAAGCTAAGAATAGAAGTCTCATGGTGCCATAGACCAGCGGGGAGTGTCCATCGCAGCACCAATGACCCGGCACAACTGGATGTAGTATCTTAGCGAGGCACACCAAAGCCTGTATAGTTGTACAGGGAGCTATTTTGCCGATGACGGAGATCTTTCCAGACCTCAATGTAGTTGCTGAGGCGAGACCTAGACCCAAGTCGCTCGTCTAGGCGGCCACATGGTCTGGGGTAAGGGTATAGTTCGGGATGGACTTTATATAAGAGCGTATAAACAAGGTAGAAGCGAGCGGTGCAGACGGCCGGGAAGGGATGTCATAATTTGTAAGCTCTTATATGTAAGTGTGAATACAGAACGTTCAGTTTATAGCATGTGTTAATACAAGGCAAGCTGCTGTCATTCATCTTCAATGACCGAATATCTCCTAGAATACCCTTTCTCAGTAGGTCAACTGGGACATATTAGACGACAAAGTTGTCATGTTTAATTATAGTAAGCTTCCGTGATACTTGCCGTAGATAGACGCTTGCTGGTTCCGATCTGATATATGCCATTCTTGCGCATATTGACTGGGCGACAGGGGTAAGCATGTTGTATCCCTATGCGTCTTGCTGTTATTGGTTGAAGCTTAGGTTGCTCCCGGAGTTGGTACCGTGAATGCGACGTCAGCAAGCTTATTCCAAGTGGTATAGCCTAAGTTGTGAGTACATGATAGTATAGAGGATTGTGATGCTTGTAGTATACCTCTTATTAGTTGATGCCTCCACGTAAAACAATAAACCAACAAGGAAACTCCTGATACACAGTAAAGCACCATACAGATTAATGGATATTCAAGAAGATTTAAAGACCGGGGGGGGGACTAGTCGGAGAATTGCTGATCATCTGGAAGCTTCAACGCCAGATCGACAGGTACGATAGGGCGAGATCCTTGATAGCTGGCTGGCCTTCGCGATCGCATTTTGCCTGAATACCTTGCATCGCAGCACCAAGAATACGACCTTTACAGCTCAGCTGGTTGCGGCATTGATATCGGCCTGCATCCTTAGCAGATGTTTCCTGCTTGTAAAGCGTGTGTATAATCATTCGACACCCTTGCACAGGACTGGATATCAAGAAATATGGTAGCACTCTTGTCGGCAAACTGCCTCCAACGTCGCAGTACATTGTCCACATAACAACGGCACTCTTTATGTATCATAAATGACTCGTTACGCCCTGCTCAAAAGATACCATCTAACGTGCATATGTGACTCTAGGGTAAACGCCCAAAACGCCACGTCCAATATGATAATGTCCTTCCAACGTTCCATCCTGGTCTAGTCGTACGTTGCATCGAGTCTCGTAGTCCAAGCGAGCGCTGCTCACACAAACTGCTTTGCTGCTTGCGGCGGTGGCGGACCCCAGTGGCTCGGCGTCTCTGGATCTCTTGCAATGTAACCAGCCGCTGGTTGCGTTCCAGGCTGAGCACCATGCCAAGGTTCCATATTGTATCCTTCCGTCTCCGTCCCCTTCGCAGACCGCATGAACTTCTGGATGATCTTCTTGACAAGAAGAATGAAGAAAAATGTGGGTAGAACGAATAGGACAACGCCGAGAAGGGCAAAGTTGTAGTATGACGATAGGGCGAGCGGGAAGCCACTACTTGGAGGTTAATAAATTGTACACTATCTAGGTAGTAAAAGATATACTTACGTAAAGCCGTTTGCAACACCTAGTGGTATGATAAGGCGACCGAGCCACACATGTATTGGTGCCATCTTCGTCGTCTGCTGCGTCTTCTTGAAGATGCGATGATGTAAGTACCCAAGTGTCAATTGAGTAATTGCGAAGATGAAGACAAAAATGCCAATGATTTGGTGTGCAGTATTGAACTTGTTGCTCTGCAAACTAGTTAGTACCGAGAGGCTTCAGTTGAGGAAGTGGGCAAGTAATGAGCTACTGACCCTGTTATAAGATGTGCTTATGACAAATCCAAGGATCGCTCCTATGAGGACCACTCCAAAGGCCACTACTTGGTTGATAGCATGCCACCGAACGGAGTTGCCAACCCTGAGGACGAGGATACCAAACGGCCACATGCCTACGAACGCGAGGATCATGAGCACGGCGTGGAGGATGGCTCGGGTATCCACGTGTCCGGTCTTCGCTAGGTGTTGCACAACACCGACAGACGTGACATTTTCACGAGTTATAATGACCGGCACGCCGCCTGCCCCCGTAGCTTGAACTAAGTCGATGGTGAAAGAACCATAGTTCCAGTGGACCTTGACGGATTCTCGAGGGTCGTTGCTCCTTGTATCGCCGTTCGGTCCAACGCCATAAGACATCTGCTGCGCAGTACTCGTGACATCGATCCTGCCGTTGCGTGACCAGGAGCGACAGTTGTGGCATACGCCGTTGTATATGAACGTAGTGTCGTTGAGAAGTCCCGTACCTGGGAGGGCGCTCACGTCGATGCTGGGGTCGAAGACGGGCTCTGTGTGGCCGTCGCACCGGCGTGGAGACAGCGTCACATTTGTGCCGGACGATGAGGGGTAAGCCATCAGCACGAGCGGGTTGTCGCTCATAGTACTTGCGCCCAGACCGATGGCGGCCCAGGAAATTTGTTTCGGAAATGCCATTGTGAAGAATAGATCCGATGACGAGTCGCCATCCTTGGGTACATTAAGCGCAAACACCAAGTCCTTTTGTGGTGATACGAAGATAGACGACGACACAGCTGCTGTTGTGAATGGAAGTGCTACAACCCATAGTTAGTCAGGGGCATCATCAGGACTCCATGTGGCGGACAGCATGCATGCTTCCTCTATTTCCGGAGAAACGAACCAACACCTACCTACTATTGAAGCCAGAGCCAGCTGGCGCATATTATAAGATAATATCATTTTGGAAACCGAATACCGACGGAACCAGTCACAAATTCGGTATACAGGTAAGGCCAACTATTGTGTGCGTGGGCTGTACGATGCTTAGATCAAATGGTAGGTATATAGGAAAGCGATTAAATAGAATGAGAAACGAAGTGAAATAACAATTAAATTGTGAAAGAAAACAGCGAAGCAACGTATAACAACACCGACCTGAAGAGTAACATTTGATTTCTTTCTACCTTCTCCATGACTAGGGGGCTATAAGATGCTTATTATAAAGCGATTCTACAGCATATGATCTTTCCAAGGCCTGTTCATGAAACCGCCCAGTTTCAAAGACGGGGTTCGGACGCGCAGAACGTCAGCGGCAGAGCTCTATACAAATCACATCACCGAGCTGTGATTGGTTGTTGGATAAGATATCCCTGGATACTGGACCGTCAGTGACAGTTCTCTTAGGGTGGATGGGTGGCGCAGCCAAGCAATTTCTAATTGCGAAGCGCTGAGTGGACAAGCGCCTCTGGCCGAATAAGAATTGTGTCGCAGTCCAAACAGTTCTGTTTTCGGCTCCTTAACCGCCTGCCGTGTGCGTGTGCGCGTGTGCATTCTCTCCAGAGATGTGTAAGTGCAGCATACGCGCTGGCAAATAATTCTATTTATAGGGCAGCCTACTTACATAAGCGGAGATGGCAGCTCCCGAAGTATTACCGTGCGCTTTGTCCCCGCATCGTTTTAAGTCAAGCGCTTCTCTGCGAGCGCAGTAGCAGGTCGGCCCTTCAAATCAATTCTCCTCGGCATTCTTTCCCGACTCTCACCCTGGATAGGATTGCGTCTTTGATCGTTTACTCGGTGACGTATGAGAGAAAGGTAACTATTTGTTCTCACGCAAAGACTGTCCCAGATTTTAGTGGTAATATTAATTAGCAGGCCCGCTATGATGAGTGATGCAGAATAAAAACAATAACGAGTTCTATCTGCGGTTCGACGTCTTTGCGCTTACTAGCAAACTGCATTGTCGGGCTGGGGAGCCCGTGTCACGCTGCCTCGGTACTGTCTCAGGAGAACTGTACAACGCGATCTAGTTGTCATTGCGATACTCGGAAATTTGTAATAAAGCGGATACATGAGCGCAATATCTGGGAGTTCGGTGATACGGCCCCTAATGTCATATGAGCCTGCTCAAGACCAGCAGAGAGGCCGATTGCTCGTCAGAAGTATGCCGATGTATCAAATTCCAGGCGATGTTTAACCCATATACATCACATTGTAGCCAAGCTATGCCTCTCAGAGTGTATGATTACTCAGCGACTACAATCTACTATGATTGCATCGCATTTTAGGTAAGTTGACTTGCACAGCTCAACATTGGTCTTGAAGCCAGGTATGTGACCAAAAAGCGCCATATGTACAGATTCATGTATGTACAATAGATTTTTTTTT
>Ga0247782_1000401_pt1 | contig 32030 bp, 2 predicted proteins | sample UWRJL019104C5_FD_179928 | JGI IMG/M metagenome (GOLD analysis project Ga0247782, IMG submission 179928) | Plant litter microbial communities from Arlington Agricultural Research Station in Wisconsin, United States - UWRJ-L019-104C-5 | ecosystem: Environmental > Terrestrial > Plant litter >...
TTTTGCTTTTGTATTTTTTAAGCTATTATTATAAGCTTTTGTAAGCTTTTTTAATTTGTTTAGCTAAGTTATATATTATAAGCTTTTTAGTATAAAAAAGCTATTAAGTTATATTTTATATACTTTTTAATTTATTTATAGCTATAATTAAGTTTGCTTTTAATATAGCTTTTTATGCTTATTACTTAAAAAGCTATAGTTTAAAATAATATAAAGTGCTATTTTTTTATTAGCTATATATTTATAAAGTAGTATAAAGTAGCTTAAAATATACTGCTTATATAAAAAAACTTTTAGCTTAATTTTTTTAATATATATTTAAAAAATTAATAATACTTTATAATATAAAAAGCTTTTATAGCACTTTGCTAAATTTATATTTAAAAGCTTTTTTTTATAATTAAATAGCTTTAATTATTAAAAAATATATATTTTTATTATTTTATTTACTATTTTTTTAATACTATATTTAAAGCTTTTTGTATATTTATTAATTTTATTTGTAATAGCTTAAAAAAGCTTTTTTTAAGCGCATTTTAAAGCACTTTATAGCTAGTTTTTATTTTATTTTTATTTTTATTTTTAAATATTAAAGCATTTGTTTATTATTATTTTACTTGTTAAGCTTATTATTTATATATATAAAAGCGCTACTAACTATTTTTTAAAAGCTATTACTTTATTTCTTAAATAAAAGTTTAGTAAAATAAAAAAAATTTTTGCTTTAATATAGCATATTAAAGTTGCTTTAAAAGCTTTTGCTATTTTTTATAAATAGATTTTTTAAATTATTATAAGCTTTTAAATAATTATTTAAAGCTTATTTTTTATTGCTAGCTAATATTATGTTAAAGCTTTATAAGCTAAAATACTTTTAATTATTGCTATATATAGCTAACAAGCTTTAGTAATGCTAATACTTTAAGCAAAGCTTTTTAGTTTAGTTATTATAAGCTATTATATTATAAGCTTTTTATATAGCTTTGCTAAATATATTTTTTATTTTAGCTTTTTTTAAAGTAAACTTTAAAAAATTAAGTACTTTTTTTAAGCTTTATAATTGCTTTAAAAAGTATAACTTGCTTTATAAAAAATTATTAAGCTTTTAAAAAATATAATAAGTTGCTTTTTTTAAAACTAAATTTTATTTTATAGCGTACTACTTATGCTTTATAAATATTTTAAGCTTTTTTAAGCTTTTTATAGTTATTTATAGCGTTTATACTTGCTATTATTAAATTAGTATTATTTACAAAGCTTATTATAATAATATTTAAGCATTGCTTAATAAGGTTTTTATATAGCATAAATATATAAATAGTAATAGCAATAGTAGCAAGCTTTATAGCACTTTTATACGCAATATAATAAGCTTAGCAAGCTTTTTATTAAAAAAAAAAAAGACTTTATAGTTTATAACAAAGCTTTTTATTTAGCTTATTACTTATAGCAAAAAGCTTTTTTTTTGTAGCATAATTATTAAGCGTTTATAATTAACTATATTAAATATTTTTAAAATATTTAATAATAATAAAAATATAATGCTGCCTTATTAAAATGTTTATTAAGCACTTTTTATTACTATTTTAATTGCTATTTTAGTTAACTACTAGCTTTTGTTACTTATTTAGCTTTTTAAGAGCAGGTTATAAATCTTTGCTACCTTTGTTAAGGGCTTGTACATTTTTTTTAAAAGCTTTGCTGTTAGGCTACACAGTGGCGGTGCACAGTGTTAGGTGGTGGCATACTGTGTATCCCCTATAGCAGATCTTTTAGTGATAGCTTCTTTACCTCTCTCTTTTTTTTTTTAGCAACGATAATAGATTGATTACATTTTATGACACTGTTTTTATGGTCTATCGATACTTTTGTGATCGTCTAGCATTTGCCTACAGCGCTAATTAGTAATATAGGCCTTTATTATATAAATAATATATTTTATACTATTTTATATAAATATATACCTAATAAAAAAATAATAGCATATATATTTTTAACTTATAATATGATAAATAATAAATATAAAAAGCTATATTATAAGCTTATTTTAAATTATTTAAAATTAAAAGCAAATTTAGCTATAGCTATAAATAATTTAAAAAGTATATAAGCTATAGCTTAATAGCTTTTTTATTTTAAAAAGGTTATAATATATAATTAATTAATTAAATTTAGAAATCTTTTAAAAGCTAAAAATAGCTATTTAAAAAATATAAAAATAAAATATAAATGTACTTTTTAATATTAATTTGTTTAAGTATATAAAGTGAAAAAAGTTTATAAAATAAAATATAAGATAAGCTTTTTATATTTTATTTATTTATATTTTTTAGTTATACTTAACTAAATAAAACTTAGTATAAAAAAAATATAATAAAAGCTATGCATAAATAACAAAAGCATTTAATTTAGCTAAAAAAATATATTAAAAGTTTTTAGCGTGCTTAAAAAGCTTTTTTAAATTAGTTTTTGCTTGCAATTAAAATATATAATAGCTAAGCAAATTATTTACTACTAATAATAATAATAGTAAGTTTTAATATGCTATAAATAAGTTAAATATATTAAAAAATATATAAATTAAGCTAGTTAAAAGTTAGCAAAACTAAATTATTATAACTATATAATTTTATATATTAAATATTTAAATATAAAAAATTATAAAATTTTTTTTAAATAATATATAATATATTTTATAGCTATATTTAGTACTTGGCTATATTTAACTTTTTTTTTTTATAAAAAACGTTTGTGCGCAACTTTATAACTTAGCTAATTTATAACTAACATATTCTACGGCTATATTTGCCACCCGGCCATATTTGCCACTTTTTTTTACCTTTATACGCATAACTTTTGATCTACTATATCTTTACTACCTATTATAGTAGGCCTTTAAAAAGAGTTTAATATTATTTTTGCGCTTTAAGCGCTTTGTACAAACCTAAAACTAAATATTTAACGCGCAGCTAAAATTTATAATATATTATATATAACCTTTTCTAACTAAAAATATAGTTATATAATAATGTTTACTAATAATTAAAAACTTATTAAATTTAAAAAGTAAGATATTATATAATATATACTTAATTTTGTTGCATACTTATTTTTTTTTAAGCATAGTAGTATTAAAAATATAGTTAACTAGTTGCTAAAGTTATATAATAAAAAACGTATTAGCAAAAACTAAATTTTTACTTTTATATAATAATAATTAGCTTTTATAATATATTATAATTATTAAATTAATTATTAATGCGTTTTATATAAAAATTTATTTAAATATTATAAATAGCTTGCTTTTATATAAAATATAATAGCAAAATATAAAGTTTAAATATATATATATATATATAACTTTAATAAAACTAAATTTGTTATAAATAAAATTTTATTTAAAATAGTTATAACTATATTTAATTATATAAAAAACTTAAATGCAATATAATAAAGCAATTATAAATAAGCTATAATTATTTAACTTATTTTATTATATAGCTATATTATTTTATTATATATTATTATTGCAAAAAAAAATTATTTATTATTTTAATATAAAAGCACTTTATTGCTTAATAGTTATGTTATTATAACTATAAAAAATAGCTAAATAATAAATAAGCTAAATATTAATTAAGTTTAATATTTTAAATAATATATAAATAGTTATATAAAAAGCATATATTAACTTTTAATTTTTAATAGCTATAAAAGCTATTATTTATATAATTTTAAAAAGTATTACAAAAATATTATTATTATTATACTTTATATATTAATATATTTATTATATAAGCTTTAACTTTTAAATATTAGCTATTTTAGCTTTTAAAAATAGTTATATAAAAAAAATTAAGTACTTAGTATAAGTATATATTATATATATATTAAAAAAAAAAAATTTTATATTTTTTAATATATTTATTATATTAATAATAAAAGCAAATACATAAAAAAGTTTTTAAAAAGCAAAATTAGTTTTATATAACTTAAAATATATTATTGCTTAGCTAAATATTTATTTAATTACTTTTATAATTAAAGCTTTATTTAATAGCTTGTTTTTATTTTAATAATTTATTATTTAAATAATATATAAAATATAATATTTTAGTTTATATTTATTAAATATTTTATTATATAATATTAAAATAGCTTATTAATATATATTATTAAAAGTATATAATAAATTATATATAGTATTATAGCTATTATGTTTTATTTAGTTTTATTTAAAAAAAAGTTATAACTTTTTATATAATAAATAATTAACTTAGTTAATATTATTATATAAAATAACAAAATTATAAAATAAAAAATTATTTTATATATAAAATATAAAAAAGTTATAAGCTGCTAAAACAGCTGCTATATAAAAAATAGTAAAAAAGCATATAAGTAATAGTTATATAAAAAAGCAAAAAACTTATATATAACGCTATAAAATATATAGCAAGCCTAGCTATAATATATAAATATATTAAAATAAAATAAAAATATTTAGCAAATTTAATTTTAAATAGTTTAAATTAATTTTTTATTATATAATTAAGTTATAAAAGATTATTTATATAAAAGTTAAAAAAAGTAGCAAATATAGCTAGGTAGCAAATATAGCTATAAAATATATTATATAATAAGTTTAAAAATAAATTTTTTATATTTATTATATTTTTTTAAGCAAGTTAATAAAGTATTAAATAAACAAAAATTATTAAAATAAAACATTTAGTAATATATATTTTTTAATTTTAATATTTTAATATTAAATAAGTTATATATTATTATAATTTTTATTAAAAACTAAAATATTTTAGTTTAGTATATTATTTAATAACTTACTAAATAAAAATAATATAAATATAAAATAATTATATTTAAACATATTATTTAGTTTAAATTAATTAGTATTATTTATATTATTATAATATTAGCATTAATAAACTTATAAAGTTATATATAAATGTTTTTATATAAAAAAAAAAGTTAAATATAGCTATAAAATATATTATAATTAAAGTAACGTATCCTATAGCCATATTTGCTACCCGGCTATATTTGCCACTTTTTCTCACCTTTGTACGCATAACTTTTAATCTGCCATATCTTTACTACCTACTATAGTAGGCCTTTAAAAAGAGTTTAATATTATTCTTGCGCTTTAAGCAATTTATACAAACCTAAAACTAAGCATTTAACGCGCAGCTAAAATCTATAATATACTATATATAACCCTTTTTAACTAAAAACGCAGTTGTATAATAATATTTAATAGGTTTACTAATAATTAAAAACTTATTAAATTTAAAGAGCAAGCTATTATATAATATATACTTAACCTTATTGCGCAATTGTTTTTACTTAAGCATAGTAGTGTTAAAAATATAGCTAACTAATTGCTAAAGTTATGCAATAAAAAATGTATTAGTAAGAACTAAACTTTTACTTTTATATAATAATAACTAGCTTTTACAACACGTTTTAATTGCTAAATTAATTATTAGCGCGTTTTATATAAAGATTTATTTAAATACTGCAAGTAGTTTGCTTTTATATAAAATATAATAGCAAAATATAAAGTTTAAAAAAAGAATATATATAACTTTAACAAAATTAAATTTGTTATAAGCAAAATTTTGTTTAAAATAGGTATAATTATATTTAATTATATAAAAAACTTAAAAGCAGTATAGCAAGACAATTATAAATAAGCTATAATTATTTAAGCTATTTTATTATATAGCTATATTATTTTGCTATATATTATTGTTGCAAAAAAAAACTATTTGTTGTTTTAATATAAAAGCACTTTATTGCTTAATAGTTAGGTTATTATAACTATAAAAAATAGCTAAATAATAAATAAGTAAAGTATTAATTAAGTTTAATATTTTAATTAATATATAAGTAGTTATATAAAAAATATATATTAACTTTTAATTTTTAATAGCTATAAAAGCTAATATTTATATAATTTTAAAAAGTATTGCAAAAACAATAACATTATTATGCTTTGTATGCTAGCACATTTATTATATAAGCTTTAGCTTTTTAATATTAGCTGTTTTAGCTTTTTAAAATAGTTATATAAAAAAAAAAATTAAATACTTAATATAAGCATATATTATATATATATTAAAAAAGGATTTTTTATTTGCGTTTTTTAATGTGTTTAACGCGTTAATAACAAAAGCTAACATATAAAAAAGTTTTTAAAAAGCAGAATTAGTGCTATACAACTTAAAATATGTTATTGCTTAGCTAAATTTTTATTTAACTACTTTTATAATTAAAGCTTTATTTAATAGCCTGCTTTTACTTTAGCAATTTATTACTTTAAACAATATATAAAATATAATATTTTAGTTTATATTTATTAAATATTTTATTATATAATATTAAAATAGCTTGCTAATATATATTATTAAAAGTATATAGCAAATTATGCGTAGCGCAACAGCTATTATATATTGTTTAGCTTTGTTAAAAAAAAAGGTTATAATTTTTTATATAGCAAATAACTAACTTAGTTAACGTTGCTATATAAAAAAAATAAAATTATAAAATAAAAGATTACTTTGTATACAAGATGTAAAAAAGTTATAAGCTGCTAGGGCAGCTGCTGCGTAAAAAATAGCAAAAAAGCGTGCAAGTAGTGGTTATATAAAGAGGCAAAAAACTTGCGCGCAACGCTATAAAATATGCGGCAAGCCTGGCTATAATGCGCAAACATATTAAAATAAAAAAAAAACATTTAGCAAATCTAATTTTAAATAGTTTAAATTAATTTTTTATTGTACGGTTAAGTTATAAGAGATTGTTTATATAAAGGTGAGAAAAAGTAGCAAATATGGCCGGGTGGCAAATATGGCCGTAGAATACGTTAAGTTAAAATATATAAAGTGCTTTATATTATTTAATTGCTTTATATATATAATATATTAAACTCTTTATAATATTTATAAAAATTAAATTATTATTAACTAACTTAAATTTTTTTTATAAAATAATTATATTTAATACTTATTTAATTATTGCTTTTATAAAAAGTAATTATTATTAAGCTTTAAAAATATTTATATATATTAACTATTTATAAATTGCTATAAGTTATAAAAGGTGCAGGCCTAGGTTAGGTTAATTAATGGCTTAGAGCTACAATAGCAAAGCTATGCTATGCAAATAGCTTTAATAAGCTAGAGAGCTTATTAAGCCTAAGTACTTATTAACCTGTAGTCACCTAACCTGCCCTTCTATAATAAAAAAATCCCACAATATTATATATTCTAAAGTTTTTTTTCTTTTACTTCCTTATCCGTAAATCTTTAGCAATAAATTAGTTATACTTAAAAAACTTGTTTTTTTTAAAGTGACGCGCTTACAACTTTATATAATTTTAAACCTATTTTAAAAATTTTTAAAAAATATAATTATTATATAGTTTTAGTAGCTAAGCTATATAAATAGCTAATAAAAATATTTAAAGTAGTTAATAATTAATATATATAATATATTATATAATATATTTAATACCTAGCTATATTTAATATATTTTTTTAAAATAAATAATTTTTTATAATATAACTAACATATCCTACAGCTATATTTGCTACCCGGCCATATTTGCCACTTTTTCTTACCTTTATATAAACAATTTTTTATAACTTAACTATATAATAAGAAATTAATTTAAACTATTTAAAATTAAATTTATATTAAGACATTATTATTATAGCACAGTGTGTAAGGCACAGTGCATATAGTAGTAATATACTATATGTAGTATAAAACCTCTCTACTTTATAGCTTTGCTAGCCTAATCTTTTTTTTTAACAACAATAATACGATCTGCACTTATAACACTGTTTTCTTATCTTATTAATGCCTTTGTGATCGCCTAGCAATTTACTAAATGTTTTTTATTTATTTTAGTTAATATTTATTAAAAAGTTATTTATATAATATTTAAATAGTTTGCTAATACAAATTATTAAAAGTTTATAATAAATTATATATAATATAATAGCTGTTATATATTATTTAGCTTTGTTAAAAAAATGCTTAAAAATTTTTATATAGCAAATAATTAACTTAATTAATATTGCTATATAAAAAAAACTAAATTATAAAATAAAAAATTACTTTATATAAAAAATATTAAAAATTTATAAGCTACTAAAGCTATTGCTACGCAAAAAAAATAAAAAAGCATGCAAGTAGTAGTTATACAAAAAAGCAAAAAGCTTGTGCGCAACGCTATAAAATATGCAGTAAGCCTGGCTATAATATGTAAATATATTAAAATAAGCAACAAACATTAAGTAAACAAAATTTAAATAGTTTTAATTAATTTTTTATTATATAGTTAAGGTTTAAAAAAATTATTTATATAAAGGTTAAAAAAAGTGTATAATTAACTTGTGTATATAATTAACTTATAGGATATATTAGTTATAATTATATTATTATAAAATTAAAATTAATAAAGTTATAAATTTATGCACAAACTTTTTTCCTAAAATCTTTTAATAATTTTTGTTTATTTAATACTTTAATAACTTGCTAAATAAAAATGTTATAAATATAAAAAAATTATATTTAAACTTATTATTTAGTTATAAATTAATTAGTAATATTTATATTATTATACTATTAGTATTAGCTAAGATATAAAGTTGCGCACAAATAATTTTTTATAAGCGGTAAGGTTTAGTATGTTGCAAGGTAATGTGTTAGATTTTAAGAAGTAGCTATAAAAGATTACTTCTATTTAGTGTGCTAATTGTGTAGGACCATAAAACCTTATTAAGCCTTTAGCTAATCCTTAGGGAGCAGTTGCTATAGTATGTACTAAGGTATATATTTTATAAGTGCGTGCTATAAGTATGTACTTAGTAGCAGTTTTTTTGTTATACTGCTCTTTTTTTTTAAGCTGCTAATTTTTAGTAGCCTATACTAGTTAAGTAGGTTTTAATCTAACTATATATTTTATAACCTTAAAATTTTAACTTTTACTTTTTTTAGCTATTAATTATTTGCTATACTATTATATTATAATTTTTAATTATTATTATTGTTTAATTAATAAAGCTTAGCTTTATAATATTTTTATTATAATTTTAGTTTTATTATTTTAATTTTATTATATTATTTTTTAATTGCGTTGTTATATGTTTTATAACCTTTTTAAAAACAATTGCTTACTATTTATTTATTAAATTAGCCTTAAATTAAATATATTTTATTTATTTATTTATAATTAGCTATTATAACTATTATTGTTTTATTTTAAGTTTGCAGCTAGCTTTAACAACTATTACTATTTTTTTTTTAAAGTTTTTAGTTTTTTATTATTATAGTTAAAATAATTATTGCTATTTATTTATTAATTTATTATTATGCTAGTTTTTTTTTATTTTATTAAATAAATTTATTTATTTATTAAGTAAATAATTTTTTTTAATTAAATAGCTATTGCTTTTTTTTTATAATATTATTAAAGTATTTTTTTAGGGTTTTTTTTTTTACTAACTTTTTTATATTAGTGCTAGACAATCATAAAAACATTAATAAAATAAGAAGACAGTGTTATAAATGCAGATCATATTATTGTTGTTAAAAAAAGAGATCAGGCTAGCAAAGCTATAAGTAAAAAGGTTTTATAGTACATATAGTATATTACCACCATGTAAACTATGTCTTACACACTGTGCTATAATAATGTCTTAACAATTAGTTAAATATTTTAATAGTTTTTAAATATAATATTTTATTAGCTACTTTTTTATTTTATTAATACTTTTATTTTTTATTTATTTTTATATTATATAATATTTTTAATAGCTTATTTTCTTTTTTAAGTTTAATAATTTTGCTTGCTTACTAATTTTTTTAAAAAATATTTTATAAACTTTTAAATACTTTTTTAGTAACTAAATACAAAATGCTTATAATTTAATTTTTTAAAAAACTTTTGTTTTAAATATAAATAAGTGCTAGCTTTTATTTACACTTAAAATAAAATTGTATAGTTAATAGCTTTATAATATTTTTAGTATTATATTATTTAAATATATAGCATTTATTATAATACTTTTATATAGGTAATTTTTTTTTTAATATTTATATAGTGCTTTGTTTATTATATTTGTTTTTAATAGCTATTATTTTATTTTTTTAAATTTTTAAATTAAAGCTATTTTAATATATACTTAATAATTTTTAAATAATATGTTTATAAAGCTTTAAATAATAAGTAATTTATAATTATATATTAACTATTATTATATACAAACTTAGCTTTAAATAATATTTTTGCTTACTTTGCTAGCTTATTAATAATAAATATATATAAATATTTTTTTTATTTAATATTTTGTTTATTTAACTATTAGTTTATAAATGCTATATAATTAATAGTTTTTTATAAAATTTTGACTTTTTATAAAAGTTTTTTTAAAACCTGCTAATAATGAGCTTGTTTTTATTGCTTACTATATTTTTTAATTATTTAAATTAATATTTTATTTTTTATAAAATATAGCTATAAGTTTAATTATTTTTAGCGTTTTTATAATAAGTATAAATAAACCTATTTTTATTAAGCAGTTAATAATTATTAAGATTATATTATATATTAAGCTATTAGCTTTAATATAACATAAAAACTTTATAATAAAACTTAAGATAATTTTTTATTATAGTTAATTTAGTAGTAAAATATTTATAGTTTTTTAAATAGCTTATATTTTAGCTTTTTAATTTTTTATACTTTATATTTATAATAATATATTTATAAATATTTTATTTTAACTTTTTTTATATAGCTAGCTTATAAGTTATTAGAATATTAATTAATATATTAAATATTTAACTAGTGCTACTTAAGCTAAAATAATTAATATTTTTTAAAAGGATAGCACTTTTTAATTATTAATATAATATTTTTTATATATTTTATCTTATTAATATATAATTTTTATTAATTTAATAAATATTAAGTTTTTTGTTTATAATTTTTTAATTATTTTATAAAATTATTTTATTTTAAGCTAACTTTTTTGCTATAAAATATAAAATATATTAATTATAAATAATTGTTTTAGCGCTTTTTCTTTTTATAAACTATATTTTTTACTTTTTAATAGTTTATTTTATTAATTATGTTATTATTATAATTTATGCTATATATAGTTGATAACTTAAGTATATATATTAATACTTTTTAAAAAAAAATTAAAAAAAAATTGTTTTATAATTATATAGCAAAAGTTTAACATAAAATTAGCATATTATTTTGCTATTTATTTTTTTGTTATAAAATATTTTTTTATATATAGTTTTAATAATATTATTTAAGCAGTTTAAATATTTTATACTACTATTTTTTACTTTTGATTTTTTTACTTATTATTATTATATTATAATAGTTTAAAAATTTTTTTAATAGTTTGCTAAATAATTCAAAAAAACTTTAAAATATAAGAAGTATATTTATATATATATATATATATATATTTACTATATTGTTAAGCTTTTATAATAGTTTGTTTGCTAAATTTAAAATATTTAAATAATATTTAATATTAAAATTAAATTAAGCTAGTTTATAGATTTAATATACTAACTTTTTAAAAAATTATATATTAATAAGTTAATAACTTTTTTTAATATTATATAATTTATTTAAACTATAAAAAGTTTATTTATACCTTTTAAAATATTAGCGCTAATGCTTATAATTTTTAACTATTATTAAAAGTTTTTATTAGCTAATAGCTTAATATATTTTTATATTTATTAGCTTATATAACTAGTATATTATTAACTACTACTCTATTTTATATACTTAACATAAAATATTTAAAATAGCTTTTATTAAAAATCTTATTTTATTTTTATTAAAAGTTTATTATTTTAGTATTAAAAAATAGTTATAAATATAAATGCTTTTTTAAAGCTTTTAAAAGCTTATTTTGTTTTTTTAGTTTATTTAAATAAATAGCTACACTTATTTTGCTTTTTTAGTAATATTATTATTAGCATTATAATTTTAAAATACTTAATAATAAACATTAAATAAAAGTTTATAAACTTTAAAAAAACTTTTTGCAAATTTATTTTAATATTTTTAGTAATAATAATAAAATTTAAATTTTTTGTTTTTATTTTTAAAAACTTTTATTTTAATTATTTAATAAATAAGTTATACTGCTTTAAGCGCTTATAAATTAATTAAAAATGCTTATAATATTATACTTTATTATTTAAAAATATATTAATATTATTCAAATAAACTATATAAATATAATTTATTAGCATTATTAATGCTTTATATATATAGCTTTAAAATATAGTTAGTATATTTGTTAGTTTAAAAAGTATAATAATATATTTAAAGTGTTTATATTATATTTAAAAAAAAGTTTTTTATTAATTGCTAGCTTTAATATATATTTTATAATATATATTTTTAACTTAACTTAAAATATTTTAATAGTTTTTAAATAGTTTATAATTTTAAATATAAGCAATAAAAGTATTTATTTTTTATTATAATTTTATTTAATATTCAATAATTAATACAAAGCTTTATTATATTATTTATTTTAAATATAAATAAAATTAGCACGCTTATATTAGCTTATATTTAATAAATTTTGCTTATTTATAAAGGTTTTTTTTTTAATATTTTTTTAAGCTTTTTAAATATACAAATAAGTTAATAATAATATGTTTAAGCTTATTATTATTAACTTTTTTTTTAACTTTATATTAATAAATTTTATAATATAACTATATTTATTTATTGTTAACTATTTTGCTTATAAAATGTTTAAAGTTAACTTTTTTAATATTTTTAAAATATTATATTATAAAAGCTATATTTAAAATAATATTTAAATAACTTATACTTAGCTTTAATAATAATAACTTAAAAGTATTAAGCCTTTTTTTATATTTTAAAATATTTAAATAAAAAAATTTATTTAGCTTTTTAAATTAACTATTTAAAAAGTAGCTTTATATGCTTTATAATATTATAGTATTTTTTTATTTTGCTTTATAAGCTTTAAAATAAATATTATTACTTTTTATAAGCATTTTTTAGCTAAATTATTAAAAATTATACTAACTTATATTTTTATATTTATATTTATAATAATAAATAATTTTTAATATTTATTATTTAATAAAATTATAGTTAAATTTTTAAAAAGTTTTTTTAAACTAAACGCTTTATAAGTTTTTATTAAAATAAATTAAATATAATATTTTATTTCATTTTAGTTCTTTTAAATTTTAAATTGTAAATTAAATTAAGTAATAAATATATTTTAAACTTTATTTTTTTGCTTTTTTAGTAGTACTAATTATTGTTTAGCTATTAACTATTTATTTTATTATTTAAATTAATAATTTATAGCTATATATTTTAGCTTGCTATAATTATAATATTTAAGCTTTTTTTTATTAATTTATAATAATTTGGTTTAGTTATTATTTATATACTAGTTTTTTATATTTATAATATAGCTTTAAGCTAAGTTTTATATTTTTACTTTTAAATTATTTATATTTTGCTTATATTTTAATAAGCTAATAAAAAAATTTTTTTTTTTGCTATTTTTAACTTTTTTATAAGCATTATATTAAATATTTTATTATTATTTAGCTTTATTTAATATTAAAACTATATTTTTAAAAGTTACTTTTTATTTTATTAAAACTTGCTTAATATTTAATTATAGTTTATATTAATAATTAAAACCTAATTATAAATTATTAATAAACTAGTAATAGTTTTTTAGCTAATATATTAAAACTTTTTATTTTAAATTTTTTTATTTTAAGTTTTGTTTTTATTTTAAAATACTTTATATAAATACTTTTTTAAAGTTTTTTAAACAGCTTAAAATTCATATTTTTTTATTAAACAAATTTTTAAAAAATTTAAAATATTATTTTATTTTTTAAGTTTTTATAATTTAATATTTTATAATATGCTTGCTAGTTAATTTATAAAATTTATTTTATTTAAATTAAAGCTTAAATTATTTAAATAAAGTTTAATTAACTAAGCTTTTAGTTATTGCTTTTTTTAATTATAAATTTTTAATTTTTAATTTTTATAATAATAATATTTTATTTAAGCTGCTTATAATTATATATAAATATTTTAATATTATTTTTTACTTTTAATTTTTATTTATTTATTAAAAATTATAATAATTACTTAGTTTAAGCTATTATAGTTATTACTTATACTAATAATTTATTATATTTTATAATTCTTTATTTATAATATTATAAATATAATTATAACTAGCTTAAAGCTTAGTTAGCTAAGCAATTATATTTTAGCTAAAACAAACTTTAACTTTTTTATTTTTATAAACTTTTAAACTAGCTATTTAAATTATTTAGCCTTAATAATCTAAAGTTTTTTTTATTAAATATTATAGTTATTAAGCTTATAAATTATTTAATATTTAAATTATTACTTATATTTTATATAAATAAAGTCTTAATTTAATAACAACTATTTATTTAATAGTTGCAAATTTTATAAGTTATATTTTTTGTTTAAATATTATATTATAACTATTAAATATAAAAATAATAAAGTATAAAAAGTAAAATTTAGTATATATTATAAGGTAATATACTAAATTTTAAAAAGTAGCTATAAAAATTTATTTTTATTTAGTATGCTAATTATATATAACTATAAGGCCTTATTAGGCCGTTAGCTAATCTTTAGGGAGCGGTTGCCGTAGTACGTACTAAGGTATGTATTCTATAGGTGCGTGCTGCAAGTCCGTACCTAGTGGCGGCTTCTTTGTTACATTTCTGTATAGGAAAAAAAGTGTGCAATTGACCTAGGTGTCCAATTGACCTAAGTATGCAATTAACCTATAGGATGCGTTAATATTATTATTATATTAAATATATTTTAAACAAGAAATTAATAGCTTTTATTTAAAAATATTTCATATTAAAATAAAGTAATAAAAATATTGTTTTTAAAATTAAATAAGAAAAATATTTTAATATATATATATAAATAGTATTATTATTTTTAAAAAATTTAAATTAAATTAAATATATTATTTTCTATTAGTATTTTAAAATTATTATTAATTATTTAACTGTAAATATTTAGCTAAAATAAATATATATTATTATAAATTTAAAGTTATAAATAATAAAACTAATATTTACTATTAAAAATATTAAAATAGTTAATTAAAAAATTTATTATTTTTTTTATTAAAATATTTAATAAGATTGTTTTATTAGTATTATTTTTAATTAAACAAACTAAATTTTTTAGTTTTATATTATATTTATTTAATTTATTAAATTTTTTATTTTTATATATAAATATGTTTTATTAAGTTAATATTAAAAAATAATTTATTATAAAAATAACATTATAAAACTATTTTATTTAATATATCTTATAAGTTAATTAGCTACCTAAGTTAATTAGCCACTTTTTTAACATTTATATTAATAATTTTTAACTTATTATATTTTTACTACTTAATATAATTAACTTTTAAAAAAAAACTAATTATATTATTATAGTTTAAGTGCTTTATATAAACTTTAAATTAAATTTTTAACGCACAGCAAAAATTTATAATATACTACGTATAACGTTATTTAACTAAGAACGCAGCTATACAACTATATATAATAGCAACCTTAAAAATAAACTTATTTATTTTAAAAAGCAGGTTATTATATAATATATAATATATATTGTTATACAATTGTTTAAATTTAAATATAATAGTATTAAAAATATAACTAACTAATTGCTAAAGTTATATAATAATAAATATATTAGCAAAAACTAAACTTTTATTTTTATATAACAATAACTAGCGCTTATAATATATTTTAATTGCTAAATTAATTATTAGCGCGTTTTATATAAAAGTTTATTTAAATACTATAAGTAGTTTGCTTTTATATAAAGTTTAAAAAATATATATAGTTATATATAATTTTAATAAAACTAAGTTTATTATAAGCAAAATTTTATTTAAAATAGTTATAACTATATTTAATTATATAAAAAACTTAAAAGTAATATAGCAAAGCAATTATAAATAAGCTATAATTATTTAAACTATTTTATTATATAGTTATATTATTTTATTATATATTATTATAGCAAAGCAAGACTACTGATTATTTTAGTTTAAAAATATGCTTTTATTAAACATTTAGATTATTAAAGCTATAAAAAATAGTTAAATAATAAATAAGTAAAGTTTTAATAAAATTAAACATTTTAATTAGCATATAAATAATTATATTAAAAATATATATTAACTTTTAATTTTTAATAGCTATAAAAGCTATTATTTATATAATTTTAAAAAGTATTATAAAAATAATAATATTATTATACTTTATATGCTAGCGCATTTATTATATAAACTTTAGCTATTTAATATTAGCTATTTTAGCTTTTTAAAATAATTATATAAAAAAAATTAAATATTTAATATATTAATAATAAAAGCTAATATATAAAAAGTTTTTAAAAAGCAAATTTATTGCTTTATAACTTAAAATATATTATTATATAGCTAGATTTTTATTTAATTACTTTTATAATTAAAAGCATATTAAATAGCTTGCTTTTATTTTAATAATTTATTACTTTAAATAATATATAAAATATTATATTTTAGTTAATATTTATTAAAAAATTAATTATATAATATTAAAATAGCTTATTAATATAAATTAATAAAAGCTTATAGCAAATTATATATAATATAATAGCTATTATATATTATTTAGCTTTATTAAAAAAATTTACAACTTTTTATATAGCAAATAATTAACTTAGTAAACATTATTATATAAAAAAAACTAATTTATAAAATAAAAAATTACTTTATATAAAAAATATAAAAAAGTTATAAGCTGCTAAAGCTATGACTATATAAAAAATAATAAAAAGGCGTACAAGTAGTAGTTATATAAAAAGGTAAAAAACTTGCGCGCAACGCTATAAAATATATAATAAGCCTAGCTATAATATGCAAACATATTAAAATAAGCAAAAATTATTTAGTAAATTAAATTTTAAATAGTTCTAATTAATCTCTTATTATATAGTTAAGTTATAAAAGATTGTTTATATAAAGTTTAAAAAAAGTATGTAATTAACCTAAGTATATAATTAACCTATAAAATACGTTAGCATTATTAATTTTATTATTACTTATATTATTTAAGTAAGCAGTTTAATTATTTAACTTACTAATAGCATTTAAAATTGTTATTATTATAATATTATTTATGCTAATTTTATATTATTACTTTTGTTACTAAAAATATTTATATTATTATTACTATTAGCATTATAATTAATATTAATATTAAAGTTTATTAATTTATATAAATTTTAGCTATATATTTTATTTTTTATTTTAAACACAGCTAATTTAAATATTATAAATCTATAGTAGTATATTATAAATATAATTTTAAAATAGTAGTTTTAATTATTATTATTAAGTATATATATATATTATAAAGTATTAATAAAAATTTTAAAATATAAGCAAACAATAATAAGTTTTATTATAAAAAAAATATGTATATTTATTATTAGCTAATTTATAATTTATAGCTTAAGTATAACAATTTTTTTTTGCTATACTTTAAATAACTTTAGCAGCTATTTTAATAGCAAAATTTTTTTTTTTGCTTATTAAATATATTTATTAACTAAGCTAACGTATCCCACGGCCATATTTGCCACCCGGCCATATTTGCCACTTTTTCTTACCTTTGTACGTATAACTTTTGATCTGCTATATCTTTACTACCCACCATAGTAGGCCTTTAAAAAAAGTCTAATATTATTTTTGCGCTTTAAGCAATTTGTACGAACCTAAAACTAAGTATCTAACGCGCAGCTAAAATTTATAATGTACTATATATAACCCTCTCTAACTAAAAATGCAGTTGTACAACAATATCTAATAGGTTTACTAATAATTAAAAACTTACTAAATTTAAAAAGCAAGCTATTATATAATATATACTTGACCTTGTTATGCAATTGTTTTTATTTAGGCATAGTAGTGTTAAAAATATAGCTAACTAATTGCTAAAGTTATATAACAAAAAACGTGTTAGCAAAAACTAAACTTTTACCTTTATATAATAATAACCAGCCTTTATAACACGTTTTAATTGCTAAATTAATTATTAGCGCGTTTTATGTAAAGATTTATTTAAATACTATAAGTAGTTTGCTTTTATATAAAACATAATAGCAAAATATAAAGTTTAAAAAAAAAATATATATATAACTTTAATAAGACTAAATTTGTTATAAGCAAAATTTTGTTTAAAATAGTTATAACTATATTTAATTATATAAAAAACCTAAAAGCAGTACAGCAAAGCAATTATAAATAAGCTATAGTTATTTAAGCTGTTTTATTATATAGCTATGTTGTCTTACTATATATTATTGTTATAAAAAAAAACTATTTATTGTTTTAATATAAAAATATTTTATTGCTTAATAGTTAGGTTATTATAACTATAAAAAATAGCTAAATAATAAACAAGCAAAGTATTAATTAAGTTTAATATTTTAATTAATATATAAGTAGTTATATAAAAAACATATATTAACTTTTAATTTTTAACAGCTACAAAAGCTACTATTTATATAATTTTAAAAAGTATTGCAAAAATAATATTATTATTATGCTTTATATGCTAGCATATTTATTATATAAGCTTTAGCTTTTTAATATTAGCTATTTTAGCTTTTTAAAATAATTATATAAAAAAAAAATTAAATACTTAATATAAGCATATATTATATATATATTAAAAGAGGATTTTTTACTTGCGTTTTTTAATGTGTTTAACGCGTTAATAACAAAAGCTAACATATAAAAAAGTTTTTAAAAAGCAAAATTAGTGCTATATAACCTAAAATATATTATTGCTTAGCTAAATTTTTATTTAATTACTTTTATAATTAAAGCTTTATTTAATAGCTTGCTTTTACTTTAGCAATCTATTATTTTAAACAATATATAAAACATAATATTTTAGTTTATATTTGTTAAACATTTTGTTATATAATATTAAAATAGCTTACTAATATATATTATTAAAAGTATATAGTAAATTATGCGCAGCGCAATAGCTATTATATATTGTTTAGCTTTATTAAAAAAAAAAGTTATAACTTTTTATATAGCAAACAACTAACTTAGTTAACGTTGCTATACAAAAAAAACAAGATTATAAAATAAAAGATTATTTTATATATAAAATATAAAAAAGTTATAAGCTGCTAAGGCAGCTACTGCATAAGAAATAATAAAAAGGTATACAAGTAGTAGTTATATAAGGAAGCAAAAAACTTGCGCGCAACGCTATAAAATATGCGGCAAGCTTAGCTATAATGCGCAAACATATTAAAATAAAAAAAAAACATTTAGCAAATTTAATTCTAAATAGTTTAAATTAATTTTTTGTTGTACAGTTAAGTTATAAAAAATTGTTTATATAAAGGTAAAAAAAAGTGGCAAATATGGCCAGGTAGCAAATATAGCCATAAAATATGTTATATTTTTTATTAATAATATATAAAAATATTATTTATTAAACTAATTATTATTATAAACTTTTTAATAAATAAAATATTTTAGTATTAATTATATTTTAATATATATTAACTACTATTTAAATAACTTTTTAATGTTTTAAAAAAAAATTTTAATATAAAAAATTTTATTTTTTATAGCAAAAAAAATAAAAATATAATAAACACACCTTAATTAATTTGTTAATAATATAAAAAGTTTAACTTATATGCTAATTTGCTTACTTTAATAATTATTATAAAAAGGTTAGTTTGCTATAATAACTATTTTTTTTAATAGCTTACGTAATAAGTTATATTTTTTATAAACATAATAATAAATTTAATTGTTAACTTAAAACTAAATAAAGTTAAGTTTAGCATTATAATAAATTTTAATATTATTAGCTATAACTTTAATAGCTAATTTTATATTATATTAATAAAAGCGTTATTATATTTTAAATTTTAAAAATTAATATATAAGAATTAAAGCTTAAAACTTAATATTATTGTTTTAGAGCTTTATATAATGGTTAATAAAATAGCATTATTAAAATTATATTATAATATTAACAAAAAGAATTTTATATAATGTTAATATAAAATAATATATAATACTAAATAATAATTTTTAATTTTTTATTATATTATTTATTAAAGCTATTAATTTAAAAATAATAATTAATAAATATTGCTAATTTAGTTTTTTTATATTTTTATAAAGCTTATTAAAAATTAAATATATAATTTAAGTTATAATTTAAAATTTTTTTAATTAATATGCTTTAAATATATAAAATTAAAAGTTTGCCAGCATATAAACACAATTTATATTAATATAATAAGTATTGCTTAAAATAAATAATATTTTTATTTTATATTTATATATTATATGCATTAAAATATTATATTTACTAAAACTATTAATTATTTAAAATATATTTTAAAAAAATATTATTAACAAACTAATAATAAAAGTTATAACTAATATATAAAATATAACTAGTAATTTTAAATAAGCCTAAGTTTATTTAATAATTTTAATAGTTTATATTATATTTAAAGCACTATAAATACTAAAAATTTAAAGTTTATAAAATATTTATATAAAACTAAAATAATTTTTTTTAATATAAGCTATAGCAAAAATAAAATTATAATAAAATATTAATATATAATGTTACTATGTATTATTATAATAAATTAAATATATTTAAATATATTTAAATAAATTATATTAAAATATAATTATAAACGCTTTTTAAAAATATAATTATAATTAGTAGTAATAATATAAATAGTATTATATTAAAAAAATTAATAAATATTATTAATATTTTTAGCAAATTTAAAGTAATTAGTATAATTATTTAATAAATATTATTATTGTTTTAATATTAAGCTTAATTAAACTAAAAATTTAAAGGCTTACTTAACTTTTAATTTTTTATTGCTTTATAATTTATTAATAAAATTATAAATAACATATTAAATTAAATTAAAATATAAAGTTATTTTTATACTTAAATTAACAAATTTATTTATAACTTAAATATATTATAATATAATTTAATTTTAATTAATACTTTGTTAAAAAATTTATAATGTAAATAAAATTAATTAAAATAAAAATTATAATATTATATTTTAACTTTTTAAATATATTAAGCTTAATTATTGCTTTAAAATTTAAAAGCTTTATATTTTAACTAAAAAAAGTTTAAATATATTTTTAATAGTTTAATATAATTATGCTATTAATTGTTTTAAAATAAAATATACTTTATATATTATATTTTATAAGTTTATTTTTTATATTTATATAAATAATAGCTTTTATTTACAATATAAAAAATTAATTTAAAAAGCTAATTAAAGTAATATATATTTTATAAATAGTTATAATATCTTTATTAATAATTATAATATTAAAACTATTTTAAAATTATATAAGTAGAATATTAAACATTTTTAATTTTTAAAAAAATATAATTATTTTATAGTTTTAATGGCTAAGTTATATAAGGAGCTAATAAAAAAACTTAAATTAATTAATAACTAATGTATATAAATATTTTATAATCTTAGTAATAATTAACTTTTATATAAGTAATAAATAAATATTATATATTGCTAGGCGATCACGGAGACATTAATAAGATAGGAAGACAGTGTTGTGAGTGCAGATTATATTATTGTTGTTAAGAAGAGAGATCAGGCTAGCAAAGCTATGAGTAGAGAGGTTTTATAGTACATACAGTATATCACTACCACATGCACTGTGTCTCGCACACTGTGCTATAATAATGATGTCCTAACATATATATTAAATAAAAGTTTATTAATAATTAGTTAGTTTTAAATATTTAATATATAAAATTATATAATTATAATAATTTAATTTAATTAACTTTTAACTAGTGTAATTTATATATGTATATATATATTTAGCATATTTATTATATAAATAATATATTAAAGCTTATATTATTTAAACTTAAAATAAACTATATTGCTAATTAAATATTTATTTTATATATTTAAAAATTATTTTTAATTTGCTAGCTAAAAATATTTTATAGGTTTTAGTACTTAATATGGCTAATTTTTTTTAAATAAAGTATAGTATTAAAATATACTAAAAATATTATTATTACTAATATTTAATATTAAAGGCATAACTTTATTAAAAAGTTAAAATTTATTAATAAATAAAAACTATTATTACTATTTTTTATAAAAGTAAAAATAGTTATAATTATATTAGCTATAGTTTAACTAGTAGCTATGCTATTATTTTTAGTATAATAAAAAAATAAAGCTTAAGTATTTTTTTATTAAATTTATATTAGTTAGTTTATTATATTAACAAATAGCACTACTTTTAAAATATTTAGTATTATTATTATAATAATAATACTATTTTATAAAAATATAAAAATAAGTTTGTATTTTTATATTATTTATTTAAACAAATTAATAATATTTAATAGCAATATTATAACTATAAATAAAATAACTGTTATTTTATATATTATTATTATATTATTATAAAATAAAGCTATTATTATTATTTATAACTTAAAACAAAACTTAAATATTATTATAAATAAGAAAAAGTTAATAAAAATAATATATTTATTTTAAAATTTTTATTTAATAATAAGCTAAGCTTAAAGATAAATACTAATTATATTATTATTATTATAAAATATTTTTATATAAAAAATATTATTAGTAATATTAAATAATAATAATTAAAATTTAATTAATTTAATAAGTTTTATTTTATTTTTTAAATTATAAACTAATAGCTTATATTTAATAATAATTCTTATATAAAATATATATAAAATGGTTAAAAAATATAAAGTTACTATATTTATTAAAAGTATTTATTATTATAATAAGTTTTATATTTTTAATATTAAATAATATTTTATTTTAAAAAATTTTTTTTAAAATAATTGCTATATTAACATATTTAAAAGTTTTAAAAATTATTATAGTTATTTTATAACTAATTATTATTATTATTATAAAGGTATTTGTTATAATAATTATTAGTTTAAAAAATATTATTATTATTATTAATATTTATAATAAATATAATTATATGTAAAAGCTTAAAATAAAAGTTAGCAAATTAATTATTATTAAAATACTTAAAACTATTATAATAAGTGTTAAGCTAAGTTATATAAAACTATTATTATTTATTAGTTTAGTTTTATATAGAGTTAACTTATTATTAATTTATATTTAAAATAAATTATATAATATTTTGGTTTTAAATTTATTATATAATTGCTAAACCTAAAATAAATTTAATTTTATATATATGCTATAAATTGCTTATTTATTATAAACTTTTAATTATAAAATTTTTTTATTTTATATTATTAATAAAATATAAATTAATAAATTTATAATACTATTATTATAATTAAATAATATATTAAATATTAATTTAATAGTATTAAAAATATTATAATAAAAATTTATTTAAGTTTAATAATAAAATTGTTTAAATTAGCTTTTATAGGTATTTTAATAGGTTTATAAAATATATTAATATATTAAGTTTAAATATAATTTTATAATAATTATAAAGTTTTGTTTTAAATAATAAAATTTTTTATATAATTTATAATATATTAATATATAAATAGTATAAATAAATAAATACTTTGTTAATAAATATAATTAGCAACTATAATATATTTATAAATATTAAATTATTTTATTATATTAAATTAAAATAGCTAATAAATAATAATTTTTAATTTAATATAATAATTATTTATTAACTAATAAAAATAAAAATATTATTAAAAATATTTAATATTATTATTTTATAATGTAGCAATAATAGCTAAAGTTATTTTAATAGCTTTATATTAATTATTAGTAGTACTAAAACTTTGCTTTAAAGTAGCATTTTAAAATAATATAAATAATTTTTTAAAAAAGTTAAAAAATAAAAATTTAATTAAGTGTAAGCTTTAGCTATAGCTATTTAAATAGCTTAAGCAGCTATTTAATAACTCTTTTTAATTAAGTTTTTTTATTACTTTTTTTATTATTAATAAAATAGCTTTATATGCTTACTAAAAGTTTGTCTATTAAATATTAACTAAATAAATTAAAAATAAAATAATTAAAAAATAAAAAAAGCTAATATAAAATTATTAGTTTAAAATTTTTCTTTTTAATAAATTAATTTAAAGCATATAAAAATATATTAAAAATAATAATAATATTTTTTATATGTTTAATATAACGTATTCTATGGCCATATTTAATACCTGGCCATATTTAACAATTTTTTTCCCATACAAAAAACGTCTGTGCACAACTTTATAACTTGGCCAATACTAATGCTATAATAATATAAATAGTATTAATCGATTTATAACTAAATAATAAGTTTAAATATAATTTTTTTATATTTAAGATATTTTTATTTAGCAAGTTATAAAGTAATACGCTAAGCAAAGATTATATAAAATTTAGCAAGAATTATATTATAGTACAAATATTATAATAGTATATAACTTATTTAGTTTTAAAGTAATTAAATTAAAAAAAAATACTACTAAATTCTTTTTTTTAATAAAAAGCCAATAGTTATATTTATATTATTATATAATTAAAATTAATAAAGTTATAAATTTATGCACAGACCCTTTTGCTAAAATCTTTTTAATAATTTTTGCTTATTTAATACCTTAATAACTTGCTAAATAAAAGTGCTATAAATATAAGAAAATCATATTTAAACTTATTATTTAGTTATAAATCAATTAGTATTATTTATATTATTATAGCATTAATATTAGCTAAGTTATAAATTTGTACACAGACGTTTTTTATATGAAAAAAAAAGTGTTAAATATAGCCATAGTATACGTTAGTTAATTATTTTTATATTATTTTAATAACTATTATTTTAGTATATTAATTTAAAATAGTAATTTAAAATAAATTAAAAAAACTTTAAACATTTTAAGCTATTCTATTTAAATAAAATAATAAACAATAAAAATATTTATATTAATAAAAAAAAATTTTATTTTTTATTTTTAATGTTAACGTATCCTACGGCCATATTTAACACCCGGCCATATTTAACAATTTTTTTCCTATACAAAAAACGTTTGTGCACAACTTTATAACTTGGCCAATACTAATGCTACAATAATATAAAGAGTACTAATTAATTTGTAACTAAATAATAAGATCAAATATAATTTTTAATATTTAAAATATTTTTATTTAGCAAGTTATAAAGGTATTAAATAAGCAAAGTGTTGGAATAATGGCATATGCATTTGTATTGGTTTAGCATGGCCTGGCAGTTGTGTGGCCGCAGGCCACACATACGCATGCCCTACACATAGACCTACGCACGTGCCTCTGCACGTAACCCACACTCTGTATATATAGCCGTACGTGCAGCCTGTTCGCACCACTTAGACTTAAAAGAGAATATAGCAGTTTAATCCTATTATGTATTAAACTGTACTATTAACCCCTCTCTGCACAACTACTGCATGCAATATAGTCTGTTGTGCAAAACCTGTTATAGTGCAGCCTTACTAACACTAATTAGTGTTGCTTTAGCAAGTATATAAATTAGCAAAGTAAAAGAAGCAATAATTTTTATTTATATAATGTTAATTTATTGTGCAAGCAAAAATTATTTATGCTACTTTTTAAAACCTTTTGCTAGTTAAAAAATATAGGAGCTTTAAAACTTTTTGCTAATTAAGAGTTAAACAATAAGCTAATATTTAATACTTACGCAAAGTAAAAGTAATAGTATAGATTTGCTAGCTAAAGTATACTATTAACTACTTTTTGCTTAAACAAAAATTAAGGCTGTAAGCTATATTGCACCTCTTTAAACAAGCTTTTGTTAACTTGCTCTCTTTTTGCTAAGAGCTATATAAAGAAGAGCTAAATTTAAATATTTATATAAGGCAAAAAATATAATACTTGCGCTGCTAGTTAGACCTATACTACAAACTAACTTTTTGTATAACTAAAAGAATAAGGCTAAAGTAAAGCTAATTTATGCCTTCTTTGTATACTTAACCCCCCCCCTTCCCCTCTTTTTTTTTTAGGTTTGCATAAAAAAGAGTTATGCTAACTTATTATATAAAACAAAAACTTTTAAAGCTATTTTACTAGTTAAACTATAACGCAAATCTAACTTTTATTTAACTGCAAAACTATAATTACTTTAACGCACTACTTAAAATAACGTTAAATATTATTATTATTATATATAAAAAAATAAGCAAAAAAAGCAACATATTATTAAAGCTATAGCAAAAGCTTATTGACCTAAAGTACTAGTACTTAGACCTTAGTAAAAGGCTGCATAACAAGTGCAAAATAAAGGTTATTATATACTTTGCAAAAATTTTATTAAAAAATATAGCTTATATATAAGCTAATATATATATATAAAGCTAAATAGCATATAACTTTTAAAACAGCTTTTATAAGTAAACAGCTAAGCACTTTAAGCTAGTTAACAAAAGGTTTAAAAAAGAAATAATTAAAGTAATTAAAAGATTGTACAGACCCCTTGCTAGCTCAATATATACTAAAAAACTTTTTTTTTTTTTTATACCCCCTATCCCTCTCAACTAGTGCAAACGCTATACACCTTCCTTACTTAACCGCACGTAATAGTGCTCCCTCTCCCCCCCTTCGCCCCCAACCCTGCCTTATACAACCATATTCTTATTTGTACGGCCGCAGGTTTACCCTTATGGCCCTTTACCCCCCCCCCTCCCCCTGAGGGCTACTACATATACTTAATAGGGACCCTATTATTTGGCTTTGCCGCGCAAAGAGGGCAGAGCTTTAGTCTAAGTAAGCATATAGGCATAGGTACGAATATAGGCACAAAGAGAAAAGTTGCCAGTGTTGGAATAATGGCATATGCATTTGTATTGGTTTGGCATGGCCTAGCAGTTGTGTGGCCGCAGGCCACACATACGCATGCCCTACACATAGACCTACGCACATGCCTCCGCACGTGACCCACACTCTGTATATATAGCCGTACGCGCAGCCTGTTCGCACCACTTAGACTTAGAAGAGAATATAGCAGTTTGATCCCATTATGTATTAGACTGTACTATCAACCCCCCTCCGCACGACCACTGCATGCAATGCAGTCTGTCGTGCGAAACCTGTCATAGTGCAGCCCTACCAACACAAAGATTATTAAAAAGATCTTAGCAAGAAGGTTTGTGCATAAATTTATAACTTTATTAATTTTAATTGTACAATAATATAAAAATTACTATTAGATTTCTATTAAAATAAAAAATCTAGTAGTATTTTTTTTAATTTAATTAATTTAATATTAAATAAGTTATATACTATTATAATATTTGTACTATAATATAATCTTTATTAAAAATTATATAATCCTTGCTTAGTGTATTACTTAATAACATGCTTAATAAAAATACTATAAATATAAAGAAATCATATTTGATATTGTTATCTAGTTATAAATCGATTGGTACTATTTATATTGTAGCATTAGTATTAGCCAAGTTATAAAGTTGCGAACGGACGTTTTTTGTATGGGAAAAAAAGTGTTAAATATGGCCGTGGAATACGTTATATAATTATTAAATATATTATTTTTTAATAAAAAGTTTTAAAAAGTATAATTTTTATAATAATATTTTTATAAATTTTATAATAGCATTTTATATAGTAATTGAAAGCTTTTAAACCTAAAGTAAAATAAAAGTATTTTTTAAAAATATATTTACTTTTATAATTATATTTTAATTTTTAGTTATTAAGCTATTTATAAACAAGCTTTATTATATATAATTAGTAATATTAGTATTAAAAAAAATAAAGTTTAAAGGTTAAAGTTTAATAAATTTAATTTGCTTTATATATTTATAAATATAAGTAGCTAAGCTTATATATATATTTATATAATTATAATATTAATTTTTTGTTTGAAAATAACTTTCTAATTAAAAAAAGCAACTGCTTATGTATATAAAAACTGTTTTAGTTTTTTATTATAACTAAAAATGCTTTTTAATTTGTTTTAATTTTAAATATAGCAAAAGTAATAATATTAGCATTATATAATACTAACATATTTTATTGCTATATTTAATACCCAGCCATATTTAATACTTTTTTTTACCTTTGTACGCATAACTTTTGATTTACTATATTTTTACTACCTACTATAGGAGGCCTTTAAAAAGAGTTTAATATTATTTTTGCACTTTAAGCGGTTTATATAAACCTAAAACTAAGCATTAAACATGCAGCTAAATTTTATAATATACTATATATAACCTTTTTTAACTAAAAACATAATTATATAATAATATTTAATAGGTTTACTAATAATTAAAAACTAATTAAATTTAAAAAGCAAGCTATTATATAGTATATAGTTAACTTTATTATATAATTATTTTTACTTAAGCATAGTAGTATTAAAAATATAACAAATTAATTGTTAAAGTTATATAATAAAAAATATGTTAGCAAAAACTAAACTTTTATTTTTATATAATAAAAATTAGCTTTTATAATATATTTTAATTATTAAATTAATTATTTGTGCGTTTTATATAAAAATTTATTTAAATATTATAAGTAGTTTGCTTTTATATAAAATATAATAGCAAAATAAAAAGTTTAAAAAAATATATATAAATATATAATTTTATTAAAACTAGATTTATTATAAATTAAATTTTATTTAAAATAGTTATAACTATATTTAATTATATAAAAAATTTAAAAGTAGTATAGTAAAGCTATTATAAATAAGCTATAATTATTTAGGCTGTTATATTATATATTTATATTATTTTGCTATATATTATTATTATAAAAAAAAACTATTTATTATTTTAGTATAAAAGCATTTTATTACTTAATAGTTAAGTTATTATAACTATAAAAAATAGTTAAATAATAAATAAGCAAAATATTAATTAAGTTAAATATTTTAATTAATATATAAGTAGTTATATAAAAAGTATATATTAACTTTTAATTTTTAATAGCTATAAAAGCTATTATTTATATAATTTTAAAAAATTTATAAAAATAATAATATTATTATACTTTATATACTAGCATATTTATTATATAAGCTTTAACTTTTTAATATTAGCTATTTTAGCTTTTTAAAATAGTTATATAAAAAAAAAATTAAATACTTAGTATAAGCATATATTATATATATATTAAAAAATATTATTTTATTTATATTTTTTAATATGTTTAATATATTAATAATAAAAGCTAATATATAAAAAAGTTTTTAAAAAGTAAAATTAATACTATATAACTTAAAACATATTGTTGCTTAGCTAAATTTTTACTTAACTATTTTTATAATTAAAGCTTTATTTAATAGCTTGCTTTTATTTTAATAATTTATTATTTTAAATAATATATAAAATGTAATATTTTAGTTTATATTTGTTAAATATTTTATTATATAATATTTAATTAGTTTGCTAATATATATTATTAAAAATATATAGCAAATTATATATAATATAAAAGCTATTATATATTATTTAGCTTTATTAAAAAAAATTATAACTTTTTATATAGCAAATAACTAACTTAGTTAATATTGCTATATAAAAAGAACAAAATTATAAAATATAAAAAAGTTATAAGCTATTAAAGCAACTGCTGCGCAAAAAAAGCAAAAAAGCGTGCAAATAATAATTATATAAGAAGGCAAAAAACTTGTATGCAACGCTACAAAATATATAGCAGGCCTAGCTATAATATGCAAATATATTAAAAAAAAAAACATTTAGTAAATTTAATTTTAAATAGTATAAATTAATTTTTTGTTGTACGGTTAAGTTATTAAAAATTGTTTATATAAAAGTAAAAAAAAATGTTAAATATAGCTGGGTATTTAATATAGCTATAAAATACGTTAAGCATATTAAAACATTAAATAATATAGTATTATATTTTTATTATTAAAAATATATAAAAAAACTGTTAATAAGTAAACTACTATAGTATATATAGTATGCTATTATATGCCGTATTAACAAATAAATAAACTATTAATTAAATTTAATGTTTTAATTAATATATAAATTATTATATAAAAAATATATATTAGCATTTAATTTTTAATAGCTATAAAAGCTATTATTTATATAATTTTAAAAAGTATAACAAAAATAATAATTTTATTATATTTTATATAATAGCAATTTTATTATATAAGCTTTAGCTTTTTAATGTTAGCTATTTTAGCTTTTTAAAATACTTATATAAAAAAGAAACTAAATACTTAATATAAGCATATATTATATATATATTATTTAATTTTTTTTAATATGTTTAGTATATTAATAATAAAAGCTAATATATAAAATATAATATTTTAGTTTATATTTATTAAACATATTAGTTATTATATAATATTAAAATAGCTTGCTAATATATATTATTAAAAGCATATAATAATTTATATATAATATAACAGCTATTATTCATTATTTTATATTATTAAAACGCAAGGTTATAATATTTTTTATAGCAAACAACTAACTTAGTTAATGTTGCTATATAAAAATTAAAAATTATAAAATAAAAAAGTTATAAGCTGCTAAAGCAGCTACTATATAAAAAATAGCAAAATTGCATATAAGTAATAGTTATAATAAAAACTAAAAATTTTTTATATAATGCTATAAAATATATAGCAAGCCTAGCTATAATATATTTAGCATATTAAAACAAAATAAAAATAATTGGCAAATTTAATTTTAAATTAATTTATTAAGTTTATGTTTTAAACTAATAATTTTATATTAGCTTTTATATTTTTTAAAAACTTTATTTTTAACTTATTTTAACTTTATACTTTTAAAATAAATTAAATAAATTTATTTCATAAAAGCTTAGTAAATAAACATTTAATAAGTATATACAGCTATTATATTATTAAAATATTATTATTATAACATAGTATTTAAAACAAAGTATCTATAATAATAGTATACTATATATACTATAAAACCTTTTTATTTTATATCTTTGCTAGCTTTAAATTTTTTTTTTAATAATAATATAATTTATACTTATAATATTATTTTTTTATTTTATTAATAACTTTATAATTGCTTAATAATTAATCGCTAGCGCTTTTAAAGTTATGTTTTTTAAATAAAGTCTTACTTTAACTATAATAATAATAATGCTTACTTTAGCTTAAATTATTCTTTTAAATTAAATAAATCTTAATATTATATATATAAATTTAAAATTTAAAAATTACTATTAACTAAGTTTTTTTTTTTATATATACTTATTTATAGCTTATTATTTATAAAATTAATATTATTATTTTGCTTTAATAATAGTATATATATATATTTAATTTAATATTATATATTTTTATTATATTACTTATAGTAAGATAATATTATTATTTTTAAGCTTAAGCAAACTTAAAATTAAAATAAATTAATAAAGCTTTTTAAAATACTATAAAATATTAAAAATACTTTTTGCTTAAATAAATAGTTATTGTTTTAATTACAAGTTTTTTTTATATTAAAAGTAATAATATAATAATAATATTATACCTATGTAAATATTATATAAATATATATTTAAGCTTAGCTACTTATATTAATAAATATATAAAGCAAATTTAAGTTTATTAAATATTAATTTTTAATTCCTAATTTTTAATTTTTAATTTTTAATTTTTAATTTTTAATTTTTAATTTTTAATTTTTAATTTTTAATTTTTAATTTTTAATTTTTAATTTTTAATTTTTAATTTTTAATTTTTAATTTTTAA
>Ga0247782_1000402_pt1 | contig 31899 bp, 26 predicted proteins | sample UWRJL019104C5_FD_179928 | JGI IMG/M metagenome (GOLD analysis project Ga0247782, IMG submission 179928) | Plant litter microbial communities from Arlington Agricultural Research Station in Wisconsin, United States - UWRJ-L019-104C-5 | ecosystem: Environmental > Terrestrial > Plant litter >...
GGTTCGTCAACCAACAGATATTTCTTCTTTTTTTAATAGGTGTATATAATCTTAACAAGTATTCCATAATAAAAGCTCGCTGCTCCCTGTCCAATATCATTGAATTGAATTATCCTGCTCCTAACTTAGTGTGCTATTTGTGCAAACCGAAGTAATAATACCCAGAAGACGCATCCATCTGAAAGCTTCATATCAGCCTTCAAAAGAATTCCACTTAACCCAGAACACCTCTATTCACCATAACTACGCTGTTCTACGCTCCCACCTTGAGGCTGCTTTTAACCAATCTCCGGGATGACCGCCGAAGCCACTCGTCGGTATCGATTCAGAGATACCGGCTTTTTGTCAAGTTCTTATGGTGCGTGTATCTCAGGGGTATTCTTATGAAATAAACAGTAGTAGTAAGCAGAATTTTCGTTATAGGAGACATGAACTAAAAGCACTCAAATCCATAGAATTACCTGTACCTCCTTAAAGTACATTCCTATCCCACTTGGAGAATAGCAGCAGCTATCAACACAACCCAAGACATATCATGACCAGACAATCACCACTCAGCAGATCATCCACCCGCCAAACTGCCCACCCTTGACCCTGCACCTCTCCGTCTCCCCTTTAAATCACCCCTAATAATATCACCCCGCTCAAACTCAAAAGCCCAAGGCAGAATTAAAAGCATCGGCAGTCGTAGCGTCCTTGGTGCCGAGCGCCTCGGTCGAAGCCTGCGCGGCCTCGCAGGCGGCGACGGCGGCCTCGTTCGCGTCGCAGACGTTCGTCAGCTGGTCGCAGATGCGGTTCATGATGATGCTGGGGTTGAGGGCGTCCTGCTGGCCCTCGGCCACTAAGGGGTCCGTGGGCAGGAATGTCCCTTCGTCTGCCTTCCGTCCGGGGCGACCTAGTTGGAAGTCCATTGTTGGCGTGCATTGGCCGAAGTCTGCTGCCGCCGCGTTGGCGGCATCAGCTCCGGCATTGTTTTTGTCATTGTTATTGTTGTTGTTTTGATTATTGTCGTTATTCTGTCGGGGCTTGTTGATGCTGGCAGCCGAGACGGCAGTGGCGGCGAAGAGAGCGAGAAGGAGGGCCTTGGTCTGCATTTTGGTGGGTAGTTGATGGTGCAAGAGTTGTTTATATATGTAAAGGCCGACTAGCAGCACGTCGTATAAAACGGAAAGATAGTATGTGCTTGAATAGAAACAAGTTCACAGAACTTGTGATAGAAGCTGAGATCTACTTGTAATAAAAGTAATAGGAAATAAAATGAGCAGATATAGATGGAGAGTGAATTGAGGTAAAACCAAGAATAAAGATCAGATGGCATTTGTAAACCACCACCTATATATAATAAACTTGCCGCCGACCACTTTCCTCCGTCGATTGGACCCAGAACCGTTCGGTCCGTAAAACCGCAATCTCATCGTGAACACTAGGTTTAGGGCGAGATCAGCAAACTTTTGCATTGAACGTCGCAAGTCACGATGATCATACCGTGACATGAGCAAAGGCGGGATGAACATGCGACGAGACGGCACAAGGCTCATCTTGGCTAAAGAAAAACTTCCTAAGGTGTGTCGCGGTTAAGGTTGACAACAAGACCTTATATCTATTTTCATCAAGACTTTCGGTGGCAAAGAGGTAGTACAAACGTGAATGAGATGGACACGTTTCGGACACATATTTCTTGTCTAATCTTGCGTATAGCCGTATGTGTGTGCGGAACTCATGAGACACCATTGTTACCATCCCGATCTTGGCTTTGTAGATAGTATGGCGTACGTAGATGTACGTAGGATTACTACCATCGGGTGAGGCATGCAAAAGTCAACTAACCAGGCCGCCTGGCTGTGTACCTAGGTAACTTGCTAAGAGCCCCAATTGATGGCAAACTCAGCAGATTAACAAGCATCACGTAGTAGGAGAAGACTCTTTACTTATACCTATTGAATTATTAACTTTGGTCTGCCTGAAGACTATTTTACACAATGCCTTATAACGCCTTCAATCACAAAGGTCGGCCAACTAGGGCCAAAAGCACTTGGTTCAACCTCCGTCGAAGTATCCTCCTCACCACTATCTCAGTAAGAGTATGTAGGTTGGCAGGCTACATCTTCCCCGAGGCCTACCCCTAGACAGCGTAGCTAAACAATGAACCTCAGTCGTGCTTTAACTCCACGCGACCCCGCTGTCAAAAAAAAAAAAAAAAAAAAGTCTCCATATTGCTACCGAATGCTTTCTCATGGTTGAGTCCAAAAGAAAGGGATATTCAATGATCCTTCCAAAATCGAGTTCACTTACTCTGATTGCTGTAACAGCAATCATCAAACTCAAATAGTCATACTAGTTGTTTGGGGCCACCTGCTCGCCCATCCCGGCATGTTGTCTCGGGCTGCTTCGCCGAGGCTCGTCTTCGTCGTCGATCGCCTTGGCACTGGCTGGCGTAAACTGACGGGTACGTTTGGTAGCCTTATCAGAGCCGCTACCAACCCGGCTGTCGGTTCCTACGCTCGGCTCAACGTTCGTGTTTCCGTACAGGAGACCCGAGTTGGTCAGATCGTTTCCGAATTCTAGTGCAGAGAGAGATCGATGCGAGAACACGCCAGAAAAGGCTCCTTGACTTGGAGGGGAGTTTGTGGCGCTGATCGTATTTTGTCCAGTCTTACCTGGCGGGCCATAGACAGATTGTGACACCTTTCGCATGTCGATATGGTCTATGTCGATATGGTCTATGTCTGCCTTGTCCTCAGTCGGGATATCGTCGGTAAGTCGATTCTCCTTCCGGGATTTGATCTCTGAAGCTGGCATGCCAACAGTCGGTCCATGAGCCGGAAGAGGGTGAGGTTGGTTTAAGAGAGAATGGGTAAGTGAAGTAGCCAGCTCTGAAGAAAAACAGGTATCATTGGCGGCGAAGAAATCGGCATGGGGCGACGTATCTGGAGGCCCATATTAGTATGGATCGTATCTCATAAGCAACAGGTCGAGTATAAATGGGACAAGTAGATGGAATGGGAGAGCTTACTGTCTGGGGTGCCTGCTTTGTGGATATCGATTCCAAAATCGGCCATAAAACTTGGTTCCGCCAAAGCACCTAGAGTGCTCGTTGACACTTTTGTGGCGAGGCCGCCTGTTTCAGACGCCTCAGCATTTCTAGCCATCAAGTTGGGCCGAAAATCAGTCAACAGATGGTTACCATTAGAGTTAGCGGAGCTATAATCAGGCATGCTAGTGTCTGATGATGATATCTTGGTATGGCTAGCTGTCTTGCGGTCTGAGAGCTTTGCCTTTCCCGTATCAGACACTTGGTTTTGCCCAATGATGCCAACATTGCTCGGCCAGTCAAAGAATGAGGACAGGTCGGTCTTGTTCGGGTTGAAAGGGTCAGTGTAAACGGATTGCAATCCATTAGTACCACGCTGCGAAATAGCTTGTGCATTGGGCATGGCATCAAAGAAATTGTTCGTATTCATCTGAGGCGCGCTGGAAGCCGACGGGTTGCATCCCAGGGATCCTCCGGTACTCTTTCCTCGTTTACGTGGGGAATGGACATGGGCATCTGCTCCATCTTCATGCTGCTGGGTTGGCACGGGCATAGTTGGATTGAAGGGACCGCGTCGCCACATCGAGGGATTTGGCCAAGCAATACCAGAGCTCTCAAGTATGTCTGTTGACGGTTAGAGCCAGCTCCCAAGGTATTCTTAACCCAGAAAACATAGTGCTTACCAAGCGGTGCGTGCTGGAAAGAGAAAGCTATAATATTCTTGACTCGTTCAGTGGGAACTGTCAAGGAATCTCGAGGGAATCCTTCGCTAATGATAATCTTAATGCGCCCGACCTCATCCGCTGGACTCCAATAACTCTGACGAAGCAGTTCGCTGCGGAATTGGGGGAATTTGAGAATCTCAAGGTCACCATTCTTTGTAAACTCTGAAACCAGTGTCAGCTTGAGAGACCTATTGTATATATCAATACGAGGGTTTCTCCTTACCAAAGCTGTGATTGATGAGTTGTGGCCATGGGCCGGTACGCTTGAAAGATGAAGTTCTAGGAGAAAATAAACGGTGAGTTACTGTAGCGAAGAAACGACTGATAACAAACATACGCGACCAAGCGGCCATCGATGAAGACTCGAGCCTCAAACTTGACGGCCTCTGGATGCTTAGTATAGTTCCGAGCAAACTGACTGATGTCTGGCGTTTTCCAGGAATGAAGTGATATATTGAAAGGGGTGCCAGGCGGGAGACCGGGCATGAAGCAGGTCATAGTGGGCAAACCGTAGGAGCCATGAGTATACGCAAATTCTGGAATTACTAGAGCATTAGCATACTGGTGATTCTAGACTTCGATATGCTGCTCTGAATTGAATGGGAAGACATGCCTGGATCGTGGACGACATGACAATTGGTTTTGAACTCCTTCATCGGGACCTTGGAGTCCTTTGGAAACAGCAAGATATCCCAGTCTTCGAACCGCATTTTACCAGAGTTGATAGATGAAGTCTGTTTAAGTATTCCAGCCAAGAAGACGATCTAGAGGAAGTTGTTGTCAACAAAGTGACATAACAAGCAAGGTGGTGAAATGACAAGCAAAGTACCTGGCAGAGAGTAATCTCTATACCGAGGTGTTGTCAACCGAAATGTATCGGCAGATGGGTCGATACTTGATGCAGAGAGAACCTGGGCGAGGAAGAAGGATGTAGAAAGGAAAAGATAAGCAGCATTCTGGCTGCTGCGCAACTGGATATTAAGGCAGGGAGATGGAGGTTAGGTTCTTGCTTGACACAAGTAGGAGGTGCCTCGGGAGGCACCTGCTCATGACTGTGGTAAACTGATGACGAGAAGTTGCTTCAGGGAGTACCTGCCCTGTAAGTAGAGCATGCCTGAAGGTACAGATGCTTAAATCCCCTCCCGCAAGCAAGTGCGGAAGAAACCGAGAGCCTCTATTGGGCGTATGTGACCTGATCAGAGATGAGTATAGACGTGGGTGTGTGGGGATTGGGAGCGAAGGCAGGTAAGGGGCCGTATGTTATTATCAGCGTAAACTCTTTTTTTTTTTTTGACGTCTTGAGCTAACTAGTATATCCTACAAACTTCTATACCTACCGAGTCTACCTAGGCATATCACAATTCTATTGTAGGTACAGATGTTGGCTAAGGGCAGAATGTATAACAGGTAGGCACCTGGGCAATTGAATACATGGAGATTACTACCAGCCTTGTGTCCATCGTGCTATATAAGGGGTGAAACAAACTACGAGTTTTATGGGATAGTAAGTTATGGGATAGCTACAGCCAGATTGTTCACGTAGCTTTGTATACCTATGTACATAAGCCATAAGGCATAAGCATGTTAGCTACCTAGTAACAACGTTAAATGTTAATACTACACTGTCTGAACTATACACATGACGGATGGTGATGGAGGCACAGTACTACCTAGTACTTGCCTAGGTGCCTTGAGTAATACACATGGATTCAGATGCTCAGGTAGGCATGCCTTTGCCAAATAGGTAAGTAGGTACATCCCCTGGTAGCATTTCGGACCTTCAATGCATGACTAACCTAGGTAGTGTGTTATCGCTCTTGACATTAGCTACTACCTACTTGTTACGCTTTGAAACAGCGTCATCGACATACCTAACTAGTATGATGTGTGCAGTTTTCACAAATCGCAAAAATAGAGGCCTCGCTTGCTCCGCATTCCTTTGTTGATTTGTGAGGATACGGTAATAACGTACATGCCATCAAATCTGGTAAAAGAACTCTAAATTGATTCGGACAAAGGAGACATGGTATGTCAGGAAGTACAGCATAGAAGATCCATGGTGCACCTGATGTAGAATAAGGTAACATATGTTGCCAATTCATTTCATGTTCGGTTGGCGATTGCTCTGATATATGTACAATGGATCTATTCATCAACCTCCTCTGTCTGGAAAGGCTCCGGATCACCTGGGGCTCTGGCCTGCAAATTTAACTGTCAGTCTGGTCGCTCATAAACTTGAGATTTCGCACATGGTTCTTACTCTAACAGCACCTGGACCGCCAAGCTCTCTCTGCAAACCACCTTCGAATTCCCGTGGGTATGACGGCTTGTCGGGATACAGTCTACCAACGACCCAGCATAATCCTACGACAGTCGCAACGAAAACACCTATCTGGGCAAATGCTGTACTGCTGTTGACCCATGTGTACTCGTAAGGACTGAACATTCCAAGAATATCGTGGTCCTCGTGGACGGGTTCGCCAAAATTTCTGCGTTCCTGCTTGTCCCACCAGTCGCCATGGGGATCGCGGAATTGTCGCTTGACCGCTGGAGGGTTGATGTAGCCGCCGTTCATACCTGGATCCTTGGCTTCACTGAGTGTGGGGTGATCGGGGTATTTCTCCTCGACAATCTTCCTGCCGGTGATGGAATCAGGGAAGAAGGTTCGTTGCTGAACAATGGGCAGTCGTCGCGCTGTGGCCATGGAGACGGCGCGCAGAGCCGATGCTCTGGCAACTCGTTGGGAGAGCATCTGGGAAGGGGAAACCGATGTCAGTCTACATATAAAGAAATAGATGACCGGTAGAAATTAACCCAACGTACCGTGGGCATGTGTTGTCCGCAATGCTCTGGATGGTGATGTCAAAGCAATTAACTGACAGGTTGTGGTGAGAGCGAATTGAGGTGAATTGGTTTGATTGGAGCTACAAAGCTTAAGCTGCTATTGGACAGAATGCGTCTTAAGCTGTTGGACACGAAGGAAATATGGGGCACCTGACCTCGTTGAAGCCCAGAGCAGCCCAGGGTAGAGATGCACAACCAGGCGCACGAGCCACTAACGGTGCCCCATAATCTAAGCTGGCACTAGGTAAACTGGGGGCGCGAGGCGGAGGCCTGGACGAAATTTTTTGAAGCATCATCTTTCTGCGGGAAATCGGCGTTTTCAACACAAAGATCATCGTCGCCATCGACATAGAGGGCTGGTAATGGCCAAATTTTGACACGTAATTCTACTCATGATTCTCTATCCGTAGACGTAAAATTTACCCCCTCCAATGCCTATCACGTCGAGATATCTGTGTTCCATTTGCTCGAGACACCCTGGACAGCTATGACGAGCACCGCGTCGCCCCAGTCTGCACCAAAACACGACGGCGCAAACCCCGATTCCTCACCCCAACCTGCACCTAAAGCTCCAAACAACATAATAAAGACAACCCAAACAATCCCCGATAATGATGATACCACCCATACAAAGCCTGAAACTAATGGTGGAGATGGACAAAGCCATGAGGAGCACGGTCATGACGAAGACGCCGAGGACGCCGACAATAACGAGCGACCGAGCAAGAGGCGTCGCGTGCGTGACACCACCCCGAGCAAGCACATTCGTAAACCCAAACTCGAATCCCCTCCTTGGAAAAAGATAGAGGCCGAGGGACCTACAACTTTTATGGACAATGGGAGGCGGAGATCAGGGCGGACCAACGCGCTTCCTTTGGAGCTACAGCCGCAAAGCAATAAAAGAATGACCAGAGGCGTTCTCAACGGGCTGCAGGCTTCTCCCATTAGCAAGGATAAACGAACAAATTCTCTTTCACAGACAAATGGTTCGCACCGACGCGCATCTACCCCTCGAGCACCTCCACCCAAACCCAAATTTGCGACACCCGCTCCCAAGTCGAATTCCAAGAAGTTACCAAATCCCGTACCGAAATCATCTCCCAAAATAAAACCAGGCGCGGCGGCCTCAAAGCCACCCTCCGAGTCGCCAAAACGATCCCTTCCCACTCGTCGGAGCTCCAGAACGCGAAAAGAAGACCCGACCACGCCTGCCCGCACATCTGAGCTCGAGGAAAGTCCTAACTCACGGCCCACCCGGATTCGATTGCGTGTCAAGCCCCAACATGAGCCAACAATACCTATCGTCCATCCCGCACAGGTCCATGTGCTCCCAGGCCAGACACTCCCGCGGCCTAGAATTGCAGCATCTTTTGAGGAGTACATACTCCGGGCACCCAACCTGGATGTAAATGAAGGCGGCTGGCTTGATAGTAACGACGATGGACCGCTATATACACAAGAGATGGCTGAGAAGGATGCTCAGATCATCTTGCGCGTTGAGAAGGAAGTTGAGCCTGGCGGTCTTCTCAGCGAGGGTCGATCGTCTCTCTTTGCACCTGAACCTGTTGAAGAACCTCCTCGACAGTGGGCTCACATGGATCACCTTGTAAAGCAAATGACGAACTTCCGAAAGCTGATGGTGATAGAGCACCAAAGACATAAGGGAACGGCCAAGAGGTTAGCCGAGGCTTGTAGGGAGGCTTGGCTTCGTCGTCAACCAAAGACGGCGGAAGAGTTAGAAGCGGAAGCGCGAAGTGAATGTATTGCCGGCTACAGGGCCGTCGTCAAAGCGCTCGCGGCTACATGGGAGAATGTCAAAGTGGAGGTTAACCGTCAACGGTTGGAAGAGTGGGAGGCGGCTGAACAAAAGCGAGTGAAGGCCGCCTTGAATGAAGCAGTGAGCATGTCAGAGCTGAAACTTCAGGCGCGGCAAGCTCGTATCGATTCCGAGGCCTTGTCCGAGGATGATGTAGATGAGGAAGACCAAAATACCGATGATTCCGTTGACGAGAATGCTGGCGAAGAAATGGATATCGACTCGGTGGCGTCAACTTCCGACATGAACTCTACTACTGACGAAGATAACATGTCATCGTCATCGGACGATGAAGACATCAAATCCACCATCTCCGATGAGGGGTTAACACAGGAACAGCTTCGCAAGAAATATGCGAATATACCTGATCTTCCTGCTGACGACATACCTGACGGGACGAATACGTCGATGGACATTGACAATCCTGCTGAGACCAGCGATGAATCAGTGGACATGGACGATGACATAACCTCGAGTGACGACAATATGGATAGTGAAGACGAAAATGGTACTGCCTCCGAAGATAAGGACTCGGACGAGGAGGAGCAGGAGTCGGGTGGTCTTCTTGGATTGTTTTTTGGGAAGAAAGAGCTTAAAAAACTAAAAGAAGAGGCGCCAGCGGAAGAAGAACAGGCTATACCAGATGATGAGGAAGTAAAAGTAGAAAGCATCGGTCAATCTGATAAAGAGCCAGTAAGGGAAAAACCGGCATCACCAGAGCAAGCACCCACAGGTATCAGTACAGACTCTTCAACGGACCGTTCGAACGACAACGCACATCTTCAGGTTTCGGAGCCTGCCGTTTCGAAAAGTGATGCAAAGAGCAATGCACAAAACCAATCCAACGCTGCAGTTGGACCGCCATCCAATCCATACATGGGCAATAAACCAGATGCCCCAGCCGTTGTTCCCAATCCTCTACGGGAGCGTGATGTCGCGATGGGGATGGCAGATGCTGTGGAGCAGGTTCGAGAAGACCACAACCAAGCCACTGATTCAGCCTCACACAAGCAGGTAGTTGAACCAATGTCTGGCGTCGAGGCTTCGTCTGGCCCGCAACAACCTACCCCTAGTACAGATGTAGTCACCAAATCTCCCAGTCAAGACCGCAGCCAGTCTCCCCCGACACCAGAAACTAAGCCGTCCGAAGTGGATACGGCCTCATCCGCTATCAAATCCGCCGTTAGCAGGTCTACCTCTCCTCCATCGCAAGTGCCCCAAACCGAGGTTCCTTTCTTGTTGCGGGGCACTCTGCGAGAGTATCAACACTATGGGCTCGATTGGCTGGCAGGTCTGTATAAAAATCAAACGAATGGGATTCTAGCTGACGAAATGGGCCTGGGCAAAACGATCCAGACCATTGCTTTATTAGCCCATCTCGCCTGCCACCACGAAGTTTGGGGGCCACACCTCGTCATTGTCCCTACAAGCGTGATGCTCAACTGGGAAATGGAGTTTAAAAAGTGGTGTCCAGGGTTCAAGGTCCTTTCTTACTACGGCAGTATCGAAGAAAGGAAACGGAAACGCCAAGGATGGAAGACAGACGACATGTGGAATGTGTGCATTACTTCTTATCAGATTGTGCTTCAGGATCAACAGGTATTCAAACGTCGCCAATGGCATTATATGATCTTGGATGAAGCACACAATATCAAAAACTTCAAGTCCAAGCGCTGGCAGACACTGCTGGGCTTCAATACCCGCGCCCGTCTTCTATTGACTGGAACCCCGCTGCAGAACAACCTGACGGAGCTCTGGTCTCTCTTGTTCTTCCTGATGCCCTCGGAAAACGGAGTTGGCGGGTTTGCTGACCTTGCCGAATTTCAAGACTGGTTTCATAAGCCAGAATCTCAAATACTAGAAAGTGGTCGAGAGCAGATGGACGACGAAGCACGGGCCATAATCGCAAAGCTTCATAAAGTTTTGCGGCCATATTTGCTAAGGCGGCTCAAGGCCGACGTTGAAAAGCAGATGCCTGCCAAGTTTGAGCATGTAGAGCTCTGCCGGTTGTCCCGACGCCAGCGAGAATTATATGACGGCTTCCTCGCTAGGACCGATACGAGGGAGGCACTGGCCTCTGGAAATTACATCTCCGTGATCAATTGCCTCATGCAGCTACGCAAGGTCTGTAATCATCCCGACTTATTCGTCGAGCGACCTATCATGACATCCTTCCGACAGCCCAAATCTGTCGTTGGCGAGTTTGCAACCACAGAGTCGCTCGTCCGAAGGAAGTTCCTGGCCTGCGATTCCATGAATGCCGCTAGTTTAAGTTTCCTTAATCTAATACCAACCCAGTTCGAAGATCTCTCGGCCGCAACGTGTGATCGCGTATTCGAACTCGGTTCTGGAAGCAATCTGTTGGAGCTCCAGCAAGTGCAAGAGGCCCGTGCTCTAGCCGCGAGGCCACACTTAGATCCATCAACTGTGGAATCGAATATCGCCTACCTTGACAGCGCAGGCCGATGGGACCGCCTCGAAGAGCTACGCCACTGTATCTATGTGAACGATTTCCGCCGTCGGCAACATCCTGTTTATGGAAAACAACTTACCGATTTTTTGACTCTGGACCTCGATCGTCGCCCATTCAGACCTCATCCCAGGATACCACAGAAAATCATGAGCTGGTTTCAGGAAGACTCCTCCATTCTTCGAACAATGGTGCCGACTGTGGACGAACGTGCCTCATCTATGAGAGTCATAGTCTCCAAATTTGCATGTGTCACACCTGCCGTCGTGACTAGAGACCTTGATCGGTTTGTCTTGGGCTCCAAAGGCGTTCAGGCATTTGATGACCTCAACCTTCGTCTATCAGCCCCTGTTCGATATGCTCCTTTCGCTCCCAAGGAAGCTCCCCTTGATCCTTGGCACGAGTCACGCATGAGGCTCAGCATACAATTTCCGGATAAGCGTCTTCTACAATATGACTGTGGTAAGCTTCAAGTGCTCGACCGGCTGCTGCGTAAACTCCAGGCTGGTGGTCATCGGGCCCTTATCTTCACACAGATGACGAAGGTTCTCGACGTACTGGAGCGATTTTTAAACATCCACGGGCACAAGTATCTGCGTCTCGATGGAGCGACGAAAGTCGAACAGCGCCAGATTTTGACGGATCGGTTCAATAACGACCCTCGGATCTTGTGTTTCATCCTCTCCACGCGGTCTGGCGGGTTGGGAATTAACCTTACAGGCGCCGATACCGTCATCTTCTACGATCAAGACTGGAACCCGGCAATGGATAAACAGTGTCAAGACCGGTGCCATCGTATTGGTCAAACGAGAGACGTGCATATTTATCGACTTGTGAGCGAGCACACTATCGAGGCCAACATACTGCGCAAAGCAAGTCAAAAACAGATGTTGGATGACGTGGTTATACAAGAAGGCGGCTTCACTACGGATTACTTCAACAAGCTTTCAGTGCGCGATGTCATAAACGGCGTAGCTGACGAAGCTGATGTTGTCGGGGATGCAATGGACCGCGTTCTGGGTGGTGTAGAGAGCTCCGATCAGCGAACAGTAGGACGTGTGCTTGAACAAGCCGAGGATCGAGAAGACGTTGCTGCTGCGCACGTTGCTGAAAAGGAGATTCAGGAAGACGAGGCCGATTTTGCCGAAAAGGCGCCAACGGCAAGTGTGTCTGGAGCATCGACCACGCGGCAGGGCACGCCTGCCGCCCAAGAAGGGTCCCTTGTTCAGGGATTAGGACGGTCTAACCTGGGTATGTTTTCGGAGTCGGCCGATGCGCAAGGAACGACAGAAGAGATTGAGAACAACGCATGGGGCGAGCAAATACGTACCATAGACGACTACATGCTCACAGTGATGGGCAAACAACTGGAGGGGACAGCACTCGAGCTACCCAAGGACAAGAAAAAGAGCAAGAGCAAAAAAGGCAAAGACACGCGGAAGCGTTAGGGATGCTAATCTGCAGAAAACGGCCTTGAAACCTCCTGAGAGAGACATGCCTTGTCTTATCTTGTCTTCGTTTACTTTCTGTGTATACCATCAGACCCCGCCCGATCTTCGGCTTTGCAGCATGGCGCCTGGTTCGTTTTTGTGTAATTGATTGTCAGCATGATTGAGGGACCTGTAATGAATGGGAAAGGCAAACGGCATGGCATTACTACTCTGCATGGCATTGCATTCGTTGGTTGTTTTTACCTGTAAGCTTACAATTGGGACGGATAGGGGCTCTCGGGAAAAGGGCGGGAAGCGTTCAGGCGCCGTGTCTTCACTGAAGGGGGGTTTTGTGATAAACTAGAAAGTGTCCGCATGGCTATAATTAGATACCACCTTTTTTCATCAAGGTTAGACCATGTCTTGCCTCGATATGCTCCTAAGAAATACTCGTGAGCCGTAGATGAATACTTAACCCAAACTTCGACTTGGCAAAGGAGATACTAAAACTGTCGAATCCGCGATCTATCGTGATAGGCGCGTCGCTCTGGGGGAATTTTCGGCCGTTGTTGCCCGCGCGTCTCCCGCCAATGGAGCCGAGGGACCCCGCCCCCCGGATCCATTCAAGCTTAAGGTGGGATGTTTTCATCAGGAGGGGATGTAAAAATGCCCGACTCACCAAAACGAAGCATCGATACTGAATCAAGGTGAGTATCATGGAGGACTTTGGGTGAGAGGATAGTAGTACAAAAATGAACTATGGCTCGGTTATATGTATCAATTAATTAGATAAACAAGCCGTTGGAACGATCCAGGGCTCCAGAATATAGAACCATCGACTCTTCGTCTCATCTCCACACTTAGTAGCCATAGCTATAGCTACGATCCAGATTAACTCCAACGAGGCTCAGCCAATTCGACAGCTTCTATACTACTCGTCTATACTCTATGTAGCCTCTTTTGAATCGAATGAACATGTCATCGTCTGAAGAACAATCCTCGCAACGTAGCGAGTTCCGCCAGTACCTCCCCGACCTCACAACCCCGCGCTTCACAGCCTTAGCTCAGAATGACGCCTATGGCCACGCAAAGGAGTTGATCGACAAACAAGCACCGCCATGGCTCCATGGGCTGTACCTTCATTGGCGGAAATTGCTACAGGAGCCCTTCAAAGGGGTCACAAATAACGGTGTGTTTATGCGAAAGCCTTTAGACAAAAGGGAGTAGAGAATAGATAAAACCAATGCGACTGACCGACTGGCTGGCTGACTTGACCTATGATTAAAGGCACCGTGCGACCTGGTCTCTTCAAGATCAGAGACGAAGGCGTGCCAATCGAGCGCATCGTAACGGCAGCACAAGCCGTAGTAGACGCGTTAACTCCAGAGCAGAAAGCGAAAACAATCCTGCACATCGACTCGCCGGAATGGCGCACGTGGTCGAACCCAGAATTCCTCATCAGCGATAAAGGAATCCGTCTAGACGAGATATCGCCCTCCCTCCGCGCGAGCGTGCTCTCCGTTCTTCGGGAAACGCTCTCGCCCGAGGGGTACGCGAAGGCGGTCGGCGCAATGCGCATCAACGACTTTCTGGGCAAGCTCGTGAACGCGCCGCAGGTGATGAACGAGCACAGCTACAACTTCGTTCTCTTCGGATCTTCGCCATCCGTCGCGCAACCGTGGGGCTTCTCGTTCTACGGCCACCACCTATGTCTCAGCGTGTTCTTGTATAAGACGCAGATCGTCGTATCTCCCTGGTTCACGGGCGCCGAGCCCAACTTGATCGACGAGGGGCCCTACAAGGGCACGCGCATCCTCGACGTCGAAGAGCGCTTAGGGTTGCAGCTCATGCAGCGTCTGGGGTCCGAGGCCCGGGATAAGGCGCGCGTGTATCGCTTGATGAAGGACCCGGCCATGCCCAAGGGTCGTTGGAACCACGACGATCAGCGCCACCTGTGCGGCGCGTACCGCGACAACCGCATCGTGCCGTACGAAGGGGTCGCCGTGTCTTCCTTCAGTGCCGAGCAGCGCGACCTCGTCGTTAAGATCCTCGAGCAGTACCTGCTCTACTTACCGGAAATGGCGCGCCAGACGCGCCTCGATGATTGCAAGGCACACTTCGACGAGACGTATTTCTGCTGGATCGGCGGCTACGGCGACAACGATCCGTTCTACTACCGCATTCAGAGCCCCGTCATCATTGTCGAGTTCGACCATCATTCGGGCGTCTTCCTGACGAATAGCGAGCCGGCAAAGTTTCATATTCATACCCTTCTCCGGACTCCGAATGCGGGCGATTACGGTTGGGCGTTGCGGAATCAAATTGAAGGTGTCGATCAGAATTATGTTTGGGAGGGATGAACCGAATATCAAAAGAACGAGAACGGAGAAGCGCAAATGGTGACCCAGGGGATTGTTGTATATTTGTTCCAAAACGGAAGCTACTAACCTTTGAAAATACACCGAAGCTGTATTACATGATTCTTGACGCCCACATAGGGGGTGAGCATTTGAATACTATAGCGAAGTCGAGTAAAGCAAGACTCTAGGACGATAGTAAACGGATAATAAGAATCAAGTGTGAAAAAACCTCTATATATACATGAATGTATGCCGTCTAATTCTTCCTGAACCTCCTGGAATATGCTCGCATAATTTATTCACTATCACCTCGCGATCTGTTTAACACCCTTTCCTAAATACGGATAAACGACGTGTGTAACGGATCTGCTTTCCTGTTCATATAGGAACGTTAAAGAGGTATCTTTGTAAGAAATCGTCGATACAGCGATTAGACTCTTCAATTTGGCGGCCGGGATATGAAGTCGCACTAGAGAACAGCAATCCAGTGTCAGTAAATAGTAAGTTTTCTTCGCTGGACAATATAATGAAGGGAGACGAATATGAAGAGAAACTGAGGAAAGAACTACATACGGCTTTGAGGCTCCCATGCGCACACGATTGAATGTGTCTCTCAATGACGGACGAACCTCGTCTTCCAGGGCCATGGACTGGCAGAGCAAGAAGCGGAGCTCCGGGTCGAGATGTGGGTAGTTATCCAGGTCGGTGAGGCCGGTCGCAACTGTAGTAAAGCCGCCCACCTCCACCGGTTGGCCAATCTCTCGTCCTGCGTTGGGTCCGGACAGCATCCATATCATTGTCTAAGCAAAATGATTAGCTTAAAAAAAGTTCTATATGTTCATCTCGGGGTCTCTCTCTTTCTCTCTCTCCTTTACTCGCTCTGAGGTAAGTGTGAGGGGGCACACATACTTTAGCTATATCAATGAGATTCCGCCCTACGGATTCTTGTGAGGTTTCATAATACCGTGACATCCCATAATCGATTAATTTGAAGATTGGCACTACGTAGTCTGTTCAAGTGTACGCATATTAGCAATAGGTTGCAAAGAAGTATTGTAAGGGGCACAAGCCAAAGTCTGGAGCCCGAAGAATATCAAGAACACCGCTCACGGGAGCAGAAAGACAAGGGAGATGGGGAGAGAAATAAAGACAATTGCTAGAGACTACGTACGTTCTGAGTCGCCGAGCCATCTACCACCAATCATGATGTTCCTCAGGGCCATATCATTATGACAGAATCGTCCAGGCTCCTTGTTTCCTTGTGGAAACTCTTCAAGCTTCGTGGGTGCGCCGGCGGGAGATCCGGCGGGATAGGCCATACCAATAGCAGCCCTCACCACTTATAGCCACCCCCGTTGTTAGCATTCTTCTTCCTTTTTTCTTTGGTCGATTCTATGCTTACGACAAAGGTAAATTTTCCAGAGGAGTCGGTTAGGTATTTGTGCCTCGTAGTTCCAGATAGTGTTCCAGAAAGTCAGCATGTCTCCGTTTTCCAGGTACTCCAGGAGCACAGCCGGACCCTCGAGGTGGCTTATAGTCCGGATCACGTTCATCGGCGGGTTCACAAACATGGCCCGAAGGCGTTGGAACCAGTTTAACTTGGGGGGCTCGAAGTCTTCGTTTCGCTTGTAATAGCCGACCTCTTCAGCAGAGGCGATCAATTGGAGATGATGCGCGTTTCCTCTCATCCGCTAAAGAATCGTGGCAAAATGGAAGAGACTCGTTAGCTCAGAGAGTCGAAGGCATGGAGTAATAAAAGACCAGGCGCGCAATCTCACCTGCAGATTATGCGACTCTTTAACCAACTCCTCGTCTCGCAAAACATCGTTCATCAACAAGCTGCGTTTCAAGACTAGCCGCTTCTTCCCCTGAACGTGTAGCGGGTCGACATTCGTTACTAACATGGTCACACCGAACGTGCCGTTCCCCAGTATCTTCTCAAGCTCCCAAGTTTTCGACTTTGAAAAGACACTATGCATAAGCTGCCTATGCACATCCATTATCTCTCGCTCCCTTTCCGCGTCGAGATATACGAAATCCATGGCTTATTCGGTACTTGTTGAAAACTCCCGTTTATCTTGAAGTCGCGCAAGCTAACACTGGGCTACGGACGCTTAGTTACCCAGGGTGGAAATAACGGCAGCAACAGTCAAGCTAGCATACCTCCCATATTGTCAATTTGCTGGTCGCCCAGCTACTCATTCAGTTACGTTTCCGTCCCGTAGAGGAGTGCGCTGCTTTGTTTATCTTTGACCAAAGAAAAGTCTCAAAGAAATGTGGCCCATAAGGCAGTGGCTGAGCTGTAAAACAATGGCTTCGTTACCTATGTTCTTGGTCTTTTCCAGGCCAGCGATTGGAAGGTGCAAGAAAAAAGAAAAGGAAAAGGGAAGCGTAATAAGAACTACTAGAACAAATGCGTAACATCGAGAGAGAGAGAGAGAGAGACTACGTCTATACACCAGTTCACCTACTGAGACAAGCAATTGGGTACCTAGGCACACACATATAGATAGATGACGATGGGAACTGCTGTAGCTTCAGGTGCCTAGGTCTATAGGAATTGGGTGACCTGGGTCTTGATATTACCGGCTAATAAGCTGATAGCACTAGGTTAGATGAGTTTACTGGTGGGTTTGGAATACTAAGGTGAGAGAAAGGTGAACTGGGAGATTGTGAGGCTGTCGCTTGTGCTCTTTCGACGTTGTCGGTGGATGATAGCTTGCTTCAGCGACCTTTGGCAGAAGCTCTTGGTCAGGTTCTCATTAGACCCTAGGTAATGCAGGCGCCTGAAAGTTTTGACGTTGATTGGCTAGCAATTTCTATAGTGAACCTCTATTTCGCTAAATCTTCTACCTGGGGCTCTGTAGGTGGGGCTGAGGTAGATACGTAGGTAGTTAGCCACCCTAATTGGCCACAGACTCTTGCTGGCTGCTACGCAAGAACATAGTATTCCAAAAAACCAACACTTACAGCAACACGGGCCAGGTGGCGGAGTGGTTAACGCGGTAGACTCGAATATATGCCGCATCGCATATCTTGCAATCTACTTCCTTCGGGAGCGTCTGTTCGAATCAGGCCCTGGTCGGTTTATTCCATGGTTTTTGCCTATTGCATTTTTCCTTTTTTGTCTTTTTAGTGGAGTTCAATGTTTGGTCTTTCACGCCTTTGTCGGTCTTTATCACTTTTTCAAAGATGTTCCAACTGTCATGAAGCAGACATGGAGATACTCGGAGTATTCCGGAATTCTGAAGGGCTTGGGGCTAGAGAGGGTTGTTTAGCCCCCCGTGATTGAAAAGATAAGGTATTATCTCAAGAGAGGCGTGAATACAAAGTTCATGATCAGCAACAAACTCTTACGATGCAGTGAATACCTAAGCTCACTTTATATCTACTAATTAGTCTTCAAAATATGATGCCCTATGAACAGCCAATTTTAGCACCCCAAGCAAAGCCCGCCTCTATTTATCGTCAGAACTGCTCGAGGTCCGAGAAATCTCTAATAGCATGATGCGCACCACTGTCGGCCTCAAGTATATCCTTACCAGCTCTATTACCTAACGCATACAGAACCGACTGCGGGTGACATGTAGTAGGGAAGGGGAAAGTGCTCGAATCCACGACGCGGATGCCCTGGAGCCCGCGCAGCCGCCAATTACTATCGAGAGCCTTCCCCATGGCGACGGTGCCAACAGGGTGTCGAAAGGAGTACGTCTGTTTCTGCATAGCCGCCCATATGTCCTCGGTACTGGTTACGGTCGGGCCCGGGTAGACCTCCTCGGTAATTAGCCGGCTCAACGGTTTCTGCGCCAACACTTTTCGCAGCTCCTTGTAGCCCCATACGATCGCGGCCTTATCGGCTGCTGAGCCGTACCAGTTGGTGTAAAACACCGGGTCGTCTCTATAGTCGGACGACTTTAGCGTCACGTGACCCGCGGCCTCGGGCTGCACCAGGCTCGCCCACGCCGTCACGGCACTGGAGTTGACGGTGGGGATGAAAGGGATCGTGGTGATCTGTATCAAGATATGCGGCCGGTCCTTCGGCAAAGTGGTGAAATGCGAGCCGTCCACGCCTTTAAATGCCGAGTCTGGCACCCGGAATGTCGCGTACACGAAGCCGTCACCGTTCCCTAATGGGCCCGAGGCGTCGGTCTCGTACTGCTCCTGTGCGATCTTGACTTCCGTCGCGTTGGCAGTCCATTGCCACGCCGTCAATATATCCGGCGTCACCAGCAGCTGCATGATCGATAGCGCGTGGTCGCGCAGGTTCGACCCTATCTCGGGCCTGTCGGCGATCACTTTGATACCGAGTTTTTCTAGATCGGCGCGGGGCCCGATCCCGGAAAGCATGAGGAGCTTCAGCGTGTTGATAGCGCCGGCGCTGATTATGATCTCCCTGCCGGCTATGGTGCGGGATTTTTTGTTATCCGACTGGCTGTAGGTCACGTTGACGGCCTGAGTGCCCGAGAACCCGATGTGGTGGACCCAGGCGTTGTACAATATCTTGACGTTCGGCCGGGCAGCGATGATTGGCGCGAAGGTGTTACCCGCATAGGACCTCGTGCGGTTCCGCGCGAATATGGATAAAACGCCTTTATCAATGCCGATGCCCGTCCCGTCGTTCAGATCGGCCTCGCGCAGACCGAGCTGCCTCTGCACGGATTGGGAGAACGCTGCCTCGTAGCCGACTAGGCTGCTCGAACGACTTACCTCCAGCGGCCCGTCGCCGTAAGCCTTCTTGTTGACAAACTGCTCGTAGTCGGCAGTCGGCGGGTCCGCGTAATGGCTGACCTCATGGAAGTCCTGGTAAAGGGAGTCCCAGGCAATCCCCGGGTTGCCGGAGATTGAGGCCCATTCGTCGAACACGGAGGCGGCACCACGGCAATAGGCCATGCCGTTCACCGCGGTTCCGCCCCCAAGGACGCGGCCCTGGGGCACAAAAGGGGAAACACCGCCAAGATTTGGGTCGGGTTGAGCAGTGAAGTTCCACAAGGGCTCCGCGATGAATGGGAAATACGCCGGCGCTGCGTTATTCTCGTGTCAGTCCTAGTCTTGCTCTTTGCGCTTTTCGTGTGTATGACGGATGAAGCCAATGACAAGACAGGGGGGGTTGTTCATCACATACTATTCAGTAGGGTAGCATTGAACGTTTCAGGGCCGGCTTCTAGGAGGACGACCCTGTTTCGTTCATCTCGCGAGAGTCTCTCAGCGAGCGCTAGGCCGGCCGGACCGCCTCCCACAATCACATAGTCTGCATGGCTGGTCGCATTCGCCGTAAAAGCAGCAGCGGCGAATGTGGCAGTGATAGCAGTAGTGGCAACTAGGCCAGATGCCAAGAAGAATTTACCTCTGCCCATTTGTTTTCCAAACCAAGACATACGCTCGCGGGCAGGCAGGGCAAGACGGGCGATTGGAATGCTCACGCTGTCAAGCAAACCACGTCAACCCTTCCAAGACATAAACAAATAAATATAGTACAGCGACCGCCAAATTGCCTGCCTAGATGTATTTGTCATGGCGAAAGCCCGAAGTGTCTTATAATCCCATCGCACGATATTTCAGCCGGAAGAAGGAAAGCAGACTATTTCTCAGGTCTTTCAGATGTCCGAGGTGTTGTCTCACGCTTCGTACGGTCTTAAGGGCTTTACTTCCGCGCCTTGTGGGGATGGGTCTAACCGTATAGCTCCGGGGAGGAGCTCATGTAAGATCCTGGCCGCCATGCTTCGGCTGACATTGGCGACGCATTGTGGGTGTAGTCAGGCATGCGTCTAGAATGGGTCGGAGACCGACTGCCTGCATGCTTGCCCAGATATAACCCTAGTCCGGGGGAATTATAGTAGGGCCGAGGCGCCCCTGTGGCGTCCCAAATGACCTAATAAAGTTTTGCTTATGTACGTCGTAAAACGACTACATACTTGGATCGGGAAGAGAGTGAGGTGCAGGTCAGCCGGTACCGCACGAAGACCACTGCATTTAATGAGGTAGCTTCTCTACCTCGGATATACCGGGTAACGACGCCGGTATTTACTGTGCTGTATTCACGGTATGACTTGGGAATAGCAAAGAAAAACTAAGGCTTCACTGTAGTGGTGAGAATACAAACGGAGGATCTCGAATGCTAGGATCTAGCTGATGCCCAAACCCAGTCCAAGAAGACATTCATGAAAACTGAACAAACGTAGTTGGTGGCTATTCGAAATCTAAATTGGCATGCTTAGACATCAAGTCAACTGTCCCCTATTCTCCTGTCTCATAGTCGTCATACCAGCCTTTGTCTGAGGCATGTAACGTACAAGTTAAATCCGCTAGATAGTCTCATAACAACGCCTGTTTAAGGATCTACTTTCAGCGGATAAATCTATAGGGCTCGTCTCCGGCTTACCCATCCCGTATAATATCAACGATCTCGCCTGATAGTGTCCGAAGTCGCCTGCGAAGGTCTACCTCTAGTTGGTGTAACAAAGTGACAGGCAGTGACAAGCATCCATTTTCGTCCTTTGAATGCGACCTGGCTATACCGGTCGCTGCCGCAACGACATCAGTAGCAGATGTGCTTTCCGTGGGCAAGTTTCGTGCCCCAAAGCTTTTGAGTCTATCTGAAAGCATACTAATGAGTCGCTGTACGAGGTGAAGCTCTCCGAAAAAGGACTGTGCCGTTATGCGTATTCTATCCTCGTCCGCGGCTCGATGGCCTCCCTTATTCGGTGACATCTCCATCTCCTGTCCAGAGAGGTGCTCTTCCTTGAACTCGGACTGGTCGCCTCTTTGGATCGCGCTCTTATACAAGCTCATAATCTTAAAAACTAGTAGACACATGAGGTGTACTAGGTAAGGGTCTTCTGAGCATGAGCACCCTAACATGTCCAAGATAGCCTTCACATGTTTCTTGTTCCCCTCTGTGTCGCAGTTTAATGCAATATTCTGAGTTGTTTGACCAGTCCTCGAAGGAGGTCTTGCACCTTCCGAATGTTCTGAGGAGAGCTGCCGGAATAACTCAAGGGCACGACTCATACACGAGCATTGTGGGTCTGAAGGGAGGTCGGTTGGAGTAGGCAGAAACTGAGCTCCCATATCATTGCCATGACCCATTGAAGGCATGCTAGTGTCCTGGATAATGGCTTGATCCGGGACTGACATACTAGACTTGGGAGTAGGAAATAGTGACTGTTGTAGACAAGAATCGGTAAATGTATGAGCCATAATGGTGTCTGCCTGAGGACTGCTCGTGCTACCAACAGGTTCGAATATGGACCAAGGCATCGATATGGCCGTCATATCGAAAAACTGAGGCGTATAAATGGAAGGCGATGGCAGTGAAGTCTCCTCCGCGTACGAAAATAGACCAGGCAGCATGTCTTGGAAGCTGGTAGAGGGTTGGGCCATAGACATATGGATGGAGTCTGGAGACATGGTAGCTGGTGCTACATCAACCGAGTGTTCAGACGAAGAAGCTGCCTGGGTTGTGGGGGGCGGCGACGTTCTACTGGCGTTTCCGCTTCCTTTCCCATCAGAACGCATGGTCTGCGTTCTGCCGGCGCGTTTGCTAGGGACATAGCCACAAGTCTTGCCCTGTCTCATACAACGAGCACATGTTGGCTTTTCTTTGCTGCATCTCAACTTTGATATGGCGCAGTTATAACAACTGTCTCGCAGCTTGCGGGGAGGTCCCTGTTTTGTGGAAGTCAAGGTTGAAGTTAACACCTGGGCCGCCGGCGAGACTGGAGATTGCAGAGATGCCATTGGTCATGTTGTTGAACCCATTAGCCACAGGAGTATCCAAGAGATGAGTTGTACCGCCCTGGGGTAGACGAGGGACAACGTTTCGCTTAAACAGCTTTGGAGAAAGGTCGGCAGTCGCTCAGGTACGCGGCGGCATTTGTAAGATGATGATATCTTGACGGGTAATGGACTGGTAACCTTGTCAAAGGACTTTCCTCGGCCACATCCCTGCTCAGTCACGTAAGAGAGGACCAAGATGGTTTTTCTTTCTTGGAAACACACAAATGGGCGTGGGGACACGAGAACGACGCCCGCCTACTCTTATGTTTCTTGAGGAGGCATTATGGTCGAGATACGTACACGAATGGCTGATGGGAAGGTACTAGGCCGATGCTAGGCTTGAATGCAAAGCTTAGTCTAGATCTTTAAGCTTACATTTCCCCCGGAGTGATATTTCCATAGTCAAGTATCGTTAGCCATGTAACTCAGGTAGGGATCTATGTGGTGGCGCCCCCACTTGCAGGTGAGATAGAGTCTGGACGTCCTAGTAGGCACGTTATATGAGGCTCCTACGGTGAAGGACTCATAATGCGACTTTACTGAGCCTCACGCCCACGTGAGCGCATAAGTCCCACGGAGGTACTTCAAGTACCTTGGTCTTGAAATATCGTGGTGTGGTACCAGATAATAAGCAACAGCAACAAGCACAACTTGTTTCACAACCTGCTTTGATCGTATGGACCCCTGGTACGATCGTTGGCTTCACCTACGATGCCTCTCATCGCTAGGTTCAAGCTTCGAATAGGGGAAGTAAAACGCGCATATTCAGACCGCTTTCAAGGTGAATGCGTGCTTCTTGCCATATGCATCTGAGGTTACCACATCTTAACACTATACATGAACAGGATGGAGTCGGTTAGCCGACCGATGGCATGGGAAACCACCCAGACGGTTTCATTCTCGCTAATTATTTGAGATTGTGGAATCCTGTCCGGTAACGTAGCTTTTCAGCACGCCGCACGCGGTACATGGGTGGCCATACAGGTACCGGTAGTTTAGGTACTTGGGTAAGGTGGCATGTCTTGAAGCTGCGCAGCATTGCGGCGGTGCATCAGCAGCCTATAGTGAGCTAGCGAGCCAGTGCGAATGGCCTTGCCGGTAAGACTCCTTGACTTCCGTAGTATGTGGATGATCTTAGGTAGGTACCAAGACGGTATATAGCACGTAGGTAAAAGGTCCCTTGCTTCATATGGTGCTTACGTACTGGAGTCCGGTATATGCTGTAACTCACAGTTGTCATCCGCACTTGGACCTCCGATAGGCTCTATTGCCTAGCTGAATCGCCTTCAGTGCTTGGCGTGGAAGAATTTGGAGCCTCACAGGCTCACAGCATACTATATAGGTATTGACAGTGCAGCTAAGGGTTTAACGTTATTTGCTTGCATTAGTTTAGAAATAAAAAAGGTAACCAGCATTTACGGGGTAAGCGCCCCTGCACGGGGATTGTGGATCTGATCCTGCTGGATTTCTATGTACGTCTAGAAGGCAACTACCCTAACCTTAGATAGCTGTTCCACTCTCTCTGCTTCTAGGTATATTACGATTCGGGCGGTGGCTTCGTATAAACACGTGCAGCCATTCCTGTGTTATAGACTCATAGAGTAGGTATTGCTTGGTACGAGGCCGCTATACTCACTACATACTCACTGAGGCGGCCGCGTCAGTACATAGTATATTATGGAATCTTGTACAGCATTCTAGTCAGCTTCCTTATCACCAAGCTGACAGATAAGTTACGGTCAACAATCGTCCTGACATCATAAACTACTATTGGTGCATCCTACATGGAAGCCACATGAGCGCATCCGAAAGCTGATCCCCTGGGGTGAGTACTCTGTATGTGATGTGTAGGTCATGGTCACAGGCGTCTTGTCCTGTCGGCATCCGTTGCCGTTTAGTATATGCCTGCCTAGGTATACTCTTAGTAGAACACCGCATAGATATCACCCCAGCGGCTTCTCCAGCTTTCTAGGTATGGATTATCCGTCAGTACGTCGATACAGACTGTCCATGCAAGTCATCACTTCAGCTGGATCGGTGTACCCGTATCGCGCTGTGAATCAATATACAACCATCGACATGGCGTTACTAGACACCTGGCAACCTTGACGGGTGGTTGCGGGGTGCAACGTTTTGCATTAGCGGACATGTATAAGGCTAGAGCCGTTCGGCAAAAAATAGACTTGGTTGAAGGATTCATGTGCGCAGGGGATTTACAGGGCCTAGTATACAAATTACTTAAGGTTCAGTCAATACTATTAGCATACCCTGTGCCTAGGTAGGTACTTATATAGCTGGGGCGAATTCCAATGTATCTGATCCTTAACCACTACATGCATGCATTACATATACATACTCAGGTCATAGGAAACACCCCTTGGGTACGACGTATACAAATGCGTGTAGTCCTATATACGATAGCAGGCATGTAAGACGTGGGTAGGCCGGTGAGGTGATAATCTCCCTACGTATGGCCCAAAGCACCGGCCTAACGTATACTTTATTAGACCTACGCTGATTACCTAAGCACTTATTACCTTAGCATGACTCTATCCAGAACATAACCTGCTTGAAGTGCTCTTGTCATTGGACCACAGAGGAATTCTCGTATTCTATTCGACTTGCGAGGCGCACTTTGTACGCCTTTTCTACAACCTCCTTGAGACAGCCCTAGATGCGTCTACTTTTCGGGTAGGGATTATGCTGTGAAACATACCTAGGTAGCTTTGAGGGGGATTGGACGCCACATATTCCATTTCGCTCTGCACGCAGTACCTCTCATCCTGCCATCCTGCTACCATCCTGCTACCATCCTCCATTACCACCTGGTTTCTGCATAGGCGCTCCTCCTTTTCCAACTGACTCCCCACTCTCATTCCCACCTTGGGGAAACGGAATAGCAGCCTTCTGAACCATGATGACCGTACCTTAAGACGTAGGACAGACGGCCTTGGCCAGGACTAACCCGCGCCCAGCTGTCAAGAGTGTTGTGTAACTTAGTCAAAGAGCGTCAATCAAACAACCACCTTGTACAGCGTTGTTAGGGAAAGTATGAAGGCGCGGGTTTGCAGTAAATCTTTTGCGAAATGATGCCGATGTTCGGATGCTGGCGATGGGACAACGTATGGGTTCTGGATTCGTCATAGCCACACAAACCCTTTCTTGTCGCATCGATTTAGACTAGGGGGCCTGTGTGGTGGCTTATCGAGCGGTCCTCAGGATATATCGGCACGCTACGGGTAAGCAATAGGGGCGTATTGCAGGCCAATTGAGAAGGTAAGCCATGTATATGCCGGAACTCCCACGACATGTTAGTGATAGTCGAGCTCACCGACATATTGTTTCTTGCGCCCAGTTGAGTCCCCGAGTCGGTCGTCCACGCCTATCCGAACCCCTGTGCGACAGTGAGCATAAGGTTATCCTTTTAAGATCCAATGCCTCGCATCACTGCCCAGCGTCGACTAAGGGGCCTTAATGCAAGCAAACAACCGTTAGACCAACTGTAAATATGTCGATGCCCCAGCGCGAGATGCAAAGGCTCTCTCAAGTCGAGCTTCACGGCAATCAGGTGGCTGCACACTCTCAAGCGTTCGTCGCTTATAGTCGTCGCTCTTCCCGTGAGGTGGGCTCTTTGCTAGAAGCAGGTTGGGATAGTGTTGGTCACTCGGGTCAAAATTCCTCCCTCAATGGTCATGAAGAGACAAACCACGCCAGGACGTCAACCCTGGCCCACCTGAGTCAGCTCCAGACCATCCTCGAGCGGCCTGCAGATTTCCTTCAGCGACTAGCAAGACAGGTATGTGGTCGCCTCTGTCTTTGGGACCCTGTTGCGTCACATATGGAAGAAATGCCTCACACGTTCTTTCCAGTATTTGTGATAAGTGTTGCTTACAATCTATCACCCCTTTTCCTTACCTCTGTTCCCCCCCCCCCCCCCCCCCCCCTGCCCTCCCTCTCCCCACAAGTTCCTACTTTGTGCCACCGTAACACAACCGAGGTCTAACTATCGTCTCTTGTATTTGGCGTCATGTACTGACACGCTGGCGTCAGAATCAGCTATTAGCCTGTCTGCGCTGGCTGATAGAATATCAAGTACTAGCATGTATACCGCCTCAAGGCAGTGTGCCTATTAGTGAAGTGGCTGCTTTGACCGATGCACCAGAGAAACGGCTTGCACAAGTAGTACGATTGACAGCCATGTCGGGTTTTCTGTGTGAGCCACAACGTGGACACTTGGCTCATACACCCCTGTCGGCACCCTTCGTCTCTGACCTGAACCTTCTGGATGCATCTCTCTTTCTCACAGAGACGGCCGCCCCGGCTGCGTTCGAAATGGCTCCGGCGACGCGACGTTGGGGCTTGACGGAACAAACTGACCAGACGGCGTACAACGTTGCGTTCGATACGCCCGCCACCTTCGCCAGTGCGTGCGAGCAACGCAGCCGACTGCGACGTCAATGGTATGCCTATCTCCTTTGTGGGATGGGTGATGTCGAAGCCGGGATGAAGGAAGTTCTGACTCGTAAGTAATAGCCGTCTACCTTGTTGTCCAGCCCGCAAATGTATCGTTCGCAGATGCTGACTGAGCCCCGATTAAGAGCTGAACTGGGCTAGCCTAGGTAATGCTACAGTGGTCGATGTGAGTTCCCATAGAATATATCCCAGCTGCTGCCCTCCCCCTAATCAATGTTCTGCCAGTCTGTGGCCTCGTCAACAACACTGGCGACGACTCTAGCGGAGCTGTATCCTTCACTACGGTTCATTGTGCAAATGGCCGGTAAGCCTGAGCCGAACAATAACTCCGCAGCAGCCTCAAGTTCCATCATTACGGAGCAGCGCGCGCCTGGAGCCCCTCAACAAGCACGCGATGCCGCTCTTTTCATTGCTCGGATGGCACCACAGTGCGGTAACATATCGACACGGATCCGCACAGAACTGCATGCACATATCGGAGTGTTGAGTGCGAATCGAAGAGCGAGACTTCTACTTGTGCTTCCAAGTGTACTTCGCGAGCATAGCGGAACGGACGACTTGGAAACGGAGGCGGAGGCAATGGCGAGACTGCGGGACCTGACCTTCTGGCAGCTGACTAACGGGGGCGAGTTGGAAATGTCCGAGCTGCTTGATCTGGTTCACGGAGTGCATGATGGGGCTGGAAGGCTCGTTGTGGTGAATAAATTCGCCGCCCGCCATCACCCAGCTGTTGCGCTGGAAACTCGGTATCAAAGTTATGCCGAGGTAGAAACGCAGACAGCATAGATAGGTCTGACGAGACAGTCATTTATGAGAATTTATCCCCGGCTTGTAACTACGGGGCGCACAAAAGATATATACCCAAGTACCTACATATACCTCCAAGATCTTTGTGATGTCTTTGTCATCAAGGCTCGATACCCACTCGCAACATTCCTCCATTTTATTAAGTGCTTATCTAACGCTGTATGTGAGCTTAGGGTAAAGTACGGGCAAGTACCATTCCCCAGGCAGCTATCAACTCGCCCAGTAAGTACATGGGGGTGGCTTGGGGTGGCTTGGCTAGGCTTATCAACATCAGCGTCTCCAGCGCTTCAGCTCTGCGATCTATGGATATTATTACTAGTTTCACCTAGGTTAGGTGCATCGCCAGACGACGGGACGGGCCGTGACTCTTTCGGCACTTGAATTCAAATCTGGTAACAAAGGTGGGAGCCATTCTAAGCACACGGCGGATGGGGCAGATGGCGAGAAGGGTAGGTGTTACAAGGTAAGTATAATCTGTAGTAACGATTGATTAAGAGATATAATTGTCCGCCGACGCCAGCGAAGACGCGCTGCCCAAGGATGCCTGCCCAGCTATATATGATTGCTGCTGACCTAACTTTAGCTTAAGTTAGGCTAGTCAATCAACCCCACACCCAACATACAAAAGAGGAGGAAAGAGATCTAAAGTAATAATGCTTCTCGAAAACCCAAGATGGACCCTACCAAGGGAAACAAGGACCGCACAAAATGTAGCCACCGCCATTTGGCCAACAAGGCGTGTATGTCCTCTAGCGGTGTGGTCACGCCCGCTAGACCGAGTTTGGCTACGCTGAAGAGCGTGTTGTTAGTTGGGCTCATGAAGGCCCAGGTGTAAGGTGCCATGGTCAAGGTCAAGGCGGCGGCGAGCACAAAGGCGAACCTCCTGGGATTCTTCGTCTTCTTGCCGCTGTTGTTTTTGTTGTTGCTACTGCTTCTCGAGCTGCTTCTCAGGGCGGCGAAAATGTAGACTAGGCTGATGCTGACGGCCATGGCCGGGTAGAAGCGGCTCCCGAAATTATAGAGATGACTCCAGTGTTTGACCAGCTGGTGAGCATCCTCAGTGCTAGCGAGAAGCACGGGCACGTCGAGGACGGAAATGTTCATCATGGCGCCTGGATTGATGGCGAGCAATTCATTGGGCCCACTTGTCAGTCTTATATCTTTCTTTACTTTAATCAAGAAAGAAAGAAAGAAATATGGATACGTATTGCGTGCATATCAGCTCTACGTAGGTATGCAAAGACTTACCTGCTAGAAAAAAGCCGTTGAGAGCTGCTATAAGCCCAGCACTCAGGCGGGAGGGCTCTTGGCGTGACATGATTTGTTCAAGGCGGAGCCAATAGGCCGGACAATCGATGTTACTTAGGGAGGTATGTGTGTGTGAGATACGAATTGACTGTGTTTTCCTGAATGTTTTGCAGTGCGGGCTCGGGGTAGACGACGGCAGGTACTATGCCGAGTTGGACAAATATGTTGGTAAATATCAACCTACCTACCTTGGAACAACCAAGCGCCCCGTCAAGGGATAACTACCATACTAATAAGCTTGAAAGCTTGAAAGCTTGATTCGGCATACTCAATTCCTTATTCTGCAAAGAGGATTTCTGTTATCGGGAATCGGGCTGGCTGCTTGGGCGTTGCGAAAGATGACTACAGGGTCGGGACTAGACATTTCGGGACTCAACTCATCTCAAGACATAGCCTAGTTGATTCCATGTCGGTACTAGCCTACCGTAAGCGGTTGGAACATGCAACACAAAAGAAATGCAGCTACCTTGCCAAATACTGTAGATATGTATACAATATGTAGGCTATGATTTTTGTGACTGCAGCTCGGCAAATACAATTTATAGATAGCTTCAGACTTCTCCACCTCCCAAGGGCCCCCCAAAAGATGAGTTATATTACGGCCCTTTTCGGACTTGAAGGACAACTCGGACACCTACTTTTGACCCTCAACATACCTACCAATAACCACCACCTTACCCAGGAACCACACCTAGAGCCACACCTAGAGCCACAGCCTGTCATGGCTTCCCGTCTACTGAGACTGTAGCACGCGACATCTGAAGTTGCTCCGTAAGCCTTGGAGGGTGGCCCTGCGGTCCCCGGGCTTATGTCTTCAATTAGCTGTCTTGATCAAACAAGAAACCAGGGGGCTGGTTAGGTACACCCTTCCTTATTGTGGGGGTTCGTTGAGAGGGCTCGATGCCCATTATATACATAGGGAGAAGAAAATTAGGTACTTAATTAGGTGTTGGTATCAGGTTAGCAAACACCTACCTAGATTGCCTATTTGTACATATGCCTTCCTCTGTTCTAACCACTTGTTTACAATGTGTGTAGGGTGTAACGACCTGATACCAATATACTTTGAGTTTCCTAAAAGCGCCTATCTGGGTCGTTCTCAGTGCCCTAAAGCCACGCCTGTGCTAGTAAGGTTACGGAATATGCCGACACGACTAAGGCAACCTAGGTACCTGCTTATCAAGGATCATATCCACAATGTGCATCAGGAGTATATGTAGGTAGGCTGGTATCTATGTACATAGTAGGTACTAAACACCTAGGTTAGATACCTACCTGGGCACCACCAACCAATCAACCAGCCGGCCCGCATGGAAAATCGACGAGTTATTACGCTGACATACCCGAAGTTTGCCCACACCAAAAGCCTACGGCTGACCATGTACCGATGTTTTTTGTCATAGCAGATGTCTTTGGGTACATGCATTTAATCCCTTCGTACACCGTATCGAGTTCTGCATCTCATCGGTGTCCGACAGCAAACCTGGGTACTGAACCCCGGCAAGAGTTGTCGGACGGCGAATGCATCACAGCATCCAGAGACCGGGGGGTAGATAGGTATTGTGGTTTCCTCACCCGCCCAAACTACCGTGCTCTCCCCCCTATCACACTCGTCCCGGTCCGGAGGAGGAGAACGGTCAGGGCCCAGTTCAGCCCCGGATAGAACCCTTTTAGTGCATACGTATCTCTTAAACAATTAGCAAGTCAGCCAAGGCGTTGATATAGGTAGGTCGCACCACAGGGCTGGAAGAACGAATTAATCTTAAGACATGTTCAGTCCTAGGTTCTGACATACATTCAACATTAATGGTTTTGTACAACCGTGATTACCTATACCTTTGCCTAGGTACATAGTTAAAGAAGTAGATTGACAGGTACGTATCTACAGGATTCTACTTAGTATGTGACCCGAGACATCACCGGCGCTGCATCTGTTACCCTACCGCATGTCTCATATGTGGATGCTCCATACATATACAACCCTGCCGCAACCTTGTCATAATCCTACATAGTACAGTAGCGTGTACTATGTAGCATGAGATGCGATCAGTTGCGTGAGTTATCGCGATCGGTTACACGTACCCACAATGCTAAAAACTTACTGTACATACGCAGCCCTATCCCTAGGGACCCTAATGTATGTATGTATATATTACAATTCTACGTAGTAGATTTAATGTACATAGTTACATCTTAGGTAAGCTTACTGCTTCCCCTATGTACTATTAGAAGCGAGTACCTGGCAAAAGTGCCTACCTACATGTACCTATAATAGGGCCTATATAAAGTTAGAGGTCTTATAATACGAGTCTTATATCATTCTGGCCGACCTCGGCGACGATGGCCGATATCCGAAGCTTATACCGACAACAACGACGACAAAGACGAAGACGAAGACAATGATGATGATGACTGTATCAGACAAGTGAAACATGGAACATAACCAAAGATGATGATCGGGAATAATTGCCGATAATTCGCAACATACAAAACAAACAGATGAGAATGAGAATAGATTGACTCAGTCAGTCTTTTGTCAGTGGCTGTAATACGAAGCAAAACGCCTTGTATCTTTTTCCTGATATATATATAACTATATTATAATCAACGAACTAACATCAATTAATTACCTAATTAACCCTGGAACCCGTCAACCGGCACACCGTCTCGGACGAATTCCTCGTACCAGCCGATGGTCATTCTGTTATGTTTGATGATTTCACGGTCAGAATCGGTTATTTGCTTATGGTTCCAGACAGAAAGGAAGGGGGGTCTTCGAGAAAACAAAGCAAAGAAATAACAAAGAAATGAGAAGGAAAAAAAAAAAAAAAAACAAAAAGATTAAGACAAAACAACGAA
>Ga0247782_1000403_pt1 | contig 31808 bp, 5 predicted proteins | sample UWRJL019104C5_FD_179928 | JGI IMG/M metagenome (GOLD analysis project Ga0247782, IMG submission 179928) | Plant litter microbial communities from Arlington Agricultural Research Station in Wisconsin, United States - UWRJ-L019-104C-5 | ecosystem: Environmental > Terrestrial > Plant litter >...
AAAAATTAAAAAAAAAAAAAAATTTAAAAAAAAAAAAATAGTATTATAAACTAATATGCAAAAACTTATTAAAAAGCTTAAAATATAATTAAAACAAGCTTAGTAAAAAATAATAATAGCTAGACTAAAAAATATGCTATAGCTAAAAAAAAAAAGTTATATAATTATAGCTTACTAAAATAAAATTAGTAAATTACTTATAGTAATTTATATTTTTAAAGTTGTTAGATTATTATTATAATCTAAAAAACTACGCTTATAAGAGCACTAAAAAACATTTATTATAAAAGCAGATTAAATATATATTTTTTTATATATTTAGCTAGCAATAGTCACTCTTTTTATTTTTAATAATTAATTTAAGCATATACTTAGCATATAATTAAAACTACTAAGTATATAAAAAAAACTTTTTAATAATTAATTAAGACATAAGCCTTTTTTATTTATTTATTTTTAGCAATAACAAACCATAGCTATTTAAACTATCTTAAATAGTAAGGATTATTATATTATTTTTTAAATTTAATAAGTTTTTACATTTTAAAGTTGCTATTATATATAGTTATATAGCCGCGTTTTTAGTTTGCTAAAGTTATTAATAATATATTATAAATTTTAGCTGCGCGTTAAATGCTTAGTTTTAAGTTTTTATAAAAGGTTTAAAGTGCAAAAATAATGCCCTCGTTTTAACAAGGGGTATTTTCCCTAAAAATTCACATACATTTTTTTCTATGGGGGCCCGATTAGGAAAAAATATTGCCGTTTTTAGTAATGCCAAGCCAACGCCAAGCCAACGCCAAGTTCTCTAGGAGCTCAAAGGCCAAACCAAAGGTGCAAAGGCAAGGTCCTTGACCTGGCCCAGCCACAAGACAAGCCCTACCTAGTCACAGGCCTAAGCCCCGCCCAGCCACGGCCTACAAAGCCGCACCTACCTACTATAAGGCCCTGTGAGGCTATACTATAAGGTGTTGCAAGGCCATATTATAAGACCTTGCAAGGCTATGCTATAAGGTGTTGTAAGGTTATACTATAAGGCCTTATAAAGCTATACTATAAAATTAAAAAGTTGTCAGGACATCATCATCGTGGCACAGTGTGTGAGACACAGTGCATGTGGTGGTGGTATACTGTATGTACTATAGAACCTCTCTACTCATAGCTTTGCTAGCTTGATCTCTCTTCTTAACAACAATGATATGATCTGCACTCACGACACTGTCTTCCTATTTTATCGATGTCTTCATGATCGCCTAGCAAAAGTTTAAAAAAAAGTATATTTATAGCATTTATATTTAATAAGTTATTAAATAATATATTAAATAAAATTTATATTATAATATTAATAATATAATTAATAATTTATAATATATTTAATATTAATATATATTATATTAAAGCAAAATTAAAAATCTTTTTACTAAACTTTTACTTAAGCAACAAAGCAATAGCTTTTAAAAAAACGTTAGCAGTGCTTTTATATACGCAAATATAAGCTTAATAAGCAAAAGAAATAATAAACTAAGTGTTTAATATTTAAAAAAAAAAAAAAGTAAAAAACTAGCTATAAAAGCGCTTTAAAGCGCGCTTAAAAAAGCTTTTTTAAGCTATTATAAATAAAATTAATAAATTAAAAAAAAAGCTTTAAATATAGCACTAAAAAAAAAAATTGTAAAAGTATAACGTATCCCACGGCCATATTTGCCACCCGGCTATATTTGCCACTTTTTTTCTTATATAAAAAACGTCCGTACGCAACATTATAACTTGGCCAATACTAATGCTATAATAATATGAATAGTACCAGTCAATTCCTAACTAAATAACGAGTTCAAATATAATTTTTTTATATTGAAAATATATTTATTTAGCAAGTTATAAAGTAATACGCTAAGCAGGGATTATATAATTTTTACTAAGGATTATATTATAGTACAAATACTATAATACTATATAACTGGTTTAATATTTAAATAATTAAAATAAAAAAAATACTACTAAATTCCTTATTTTAACAGAAATCTAACGGTTACATTTTTATTATTGTACAACTAAAACTAATAGAGTTATAAATTTACGCACAGACCTTTTTGCTAAAATATTTTTAATAATCCTTGTTTATTTACTACCTTAATAACCTATTAAATAAAAATATTATAAATATAAAAAAATCATATTTAAACTCGTTATTTAGTGAGAAATCGACTGGTACTATTTATATTATTATACCATTAATATTAGCCAAGTTATAATGTTGCGCACGGACGTTTTTTATATAGGAAAAAAGTGGCAAATATGGCCGGGTGGCAAATATGGCCGTAGGATACGTTAACTTATATTATTTAGTTTAAAACTTAATAAAATATATATTATATAGTAGCAAAAAGTTTTTAAAGTTTATTATATAATAAAAGCTATTATTAATAACTTTATTAAAAAAGCTTATTAAAGTAAAAAAAAGCTAAAAAAAATTTATTATTAACTTTATATAAATAATTAAAAAACCAATATCACTCACTAAAACAACCCAAAGCAAAAAAATCAAATCATTAAGCCCCTAAAATATTTATTAAAACTAGCAAGCATATAAAAAGCTATTTATAAAGCGTTAAAAAGTAAAACTAGCTATAAATAAATAAAGTATACGTAGTAATAAAAATAAAAGCGCTTATTATAAATATAAACATTTAAAAAAATAAAGGCAAGCTTAATAAAGCGTTTAATAAACTATTAAAGCAGCTTATAACTATTATAAAGCTTTTAATGCTATACCAAACGCTTAGCTTAAAAATAAAAAAAGCGCTATAAATAACTTTAAAAATTATAAGCTTTAAAATAATTATAAAATAAGCATACTAGCAATATTAAAAAAAAGCAGTTAAAAGTAGCTTAAAAAGTGCTTTATAATATTAATAAACACTTTAAAATAAAAATAACTAAATGTTAGGCTATATAATAGCAGTATATAATATTAGGTAGTAGTATATTATATATCTTATAGCAAATCTTTTATTAATAGCTTTTTTACGTCTCTTTTTTCTTTTAGCAACAATAATAAAATAAGCATATTTTATAACACTATTTTTATGTCCTATTAATACCTTTGTGATTGCTTAGCATGTTTGGCGCAACCGGCTTAGTTTACCCCATCGCAAGGAACGGTTTAACAAGGTCGCCCCTTAAAGACACCGCGCCAAAAATAAATCCTAACTGCTAAGCAAATACAAAGGTATTAATAAGACATAAAAATAGTGTTATAAAATGTGTTTATTTTATTATTATTGCTAAAAAAAAAAGATATAAAAAAGCTATTAATAAAAGATTTGCTATAAAAAGCATAGTATGCTACTACTTAAAATTATGCACCGCTATTATATAGCCTAATATTAAAGCTTAATAAATAAGCTAAAAATAAAAAGTAATAAAAGCTTTAAAAAACTTTAAAATGTTTTAAAGCTTTATTAAGTAAGCATGCTTGCTAAAAATAATGCTAAGCATAATAATATATTTTTTTTATAAAATAATTTAAAAACCCTTATAATTATTATTATTTATTAAAACAAAATTTAAAAGCTTGCTAATAAAAATTTTTGGCTTTTTAATTAAACTTACAAAAAAAAATTTTTTAGCTTATAAAATATAATAGTTATTAATATTTTAAAATAAAATAAAAAGTGAAAACTAATAATAATATTATATTAATATATAAGCTTTTTAATAAGTTTTTTAAAGTATATAGCAAGCTTTTATATTATTAATTAATAGCTTTTATTTAATTAGGTAAGCTTTTTATTAAAGTATTATTTTAAATATTTTTAAAAGTATATATAATAGTTATACTTAAAGTAAAAAAAGTACTTTTAATAAAGCAAGCTTTTAAAAAATAAAAGCTTATATTATTAATTAGTACTATAAGTTAAGCTTTTTTAAAAAAAATATAAGCGCTTAATAAGCACTATAATAAAATAACATTATATTTTTATTATTACTAAATATTTTAAAAGTATTTAATATAATTAATTATAAGCGCTTAATAATTATACTATAAAAAAAAAGCTTTTTATTATAAATAATAATTTAAATAAAAAGCTTTATTATAAATTATAAAGCGCCTTTTTTAATAATAAGCTTGCTAATCTTATTATATTATATATAAAGTGCTATAAAGCTTGCTATTATTATTGTTTTTATTTTTATTTTTTATATTTATATTATATAAAAAACTTATTAAATAATACTTAAAATTTGCTATAATAAGCTTTATAAATAATATTAATTTAATAATAATAAGTATAAGCGCTATAAATAATTATAAAAAGCTTAAAATAAGTTTAATTATTTGTAAAGTATAAGTAGTATATTATAAAATAAAATTTGCTTTTAAAAAAAGCAACTTGTTATACTTTTTAAAAAGGTAATACCTTTTTATAAAATAAGTTAGTTATATAATAATAATTAAAAATATTTTAGCTTATAAAGCTTTAATATAATATTAGCTAGCAATAAAAAATAAGCTTTAAAACATTGCTTAATAATATATAATAATTTTAAAAAACTTACTTATAAAAAATAATAAACGCTTTTAAAGCAACTTTAATATATTATATTAAAGCAAAATTAAAAGTTTTTTTATTAAACTTTTATTTAAGCAATAAAATAATAGCTTTTTAAAAAAAGCTAATAGCGCTTTTATATATATAAATAATAAGCTTAATAAGTAAAAAAAAATTATAAACTAAGTATTTAATACTTAAAAAAGGGTAAAAAAACTAATTATAAAAGTACTTTAAAGCATGCTTAAAAAAAGCTTTTTTAAACTATTATAAATTAAATTAATAAATAAAAGAAAAGCGATAAATATAATATTAAAAAAAAGAAATAAAAATATATATGTTTTAATAAATAAAACTATTTAATTATAAAAAAAAAGCTTTTAAATATAAAGTTAGCAAAGCATTATAAAAGCTTTTTAAATTATAAAATATTTTTAATTTTTTAAATATATATTAAAAAAATTAAACTAAAAGCTTTTTTATATAAGTAATATATAATAAGCTACTTTATATTATTTTATAAATATATAGCTAATAAAAAAGTAATAGCTTATATTATTTTAAACTATAGCTTTTTAAATAATAAGTATAAAAAGCTATACTAAAACTTTATTTTACTTTCCTTAAAATTAGTTATAAAAGGTGCAGGCCTAGGTTAGGTTAATTAATAGCTTAAAGCTATAATAGCAAAGCTATGCTATACAAATAGCTTTAATAAGCTAGAAAGCTTATTAAGCTTATTAAGCTTATTAAGCCTAAGTACTTATTAACTTATAGTTACCTAACCTGCTCTTTTATAATAAAAAAATCTTATAATGTTATATTTTATAAATTTTTTTTTTTTTTACTTCTTTATCTATAAGTCTTTAGCAATAAATTAGTTATACTTAAAAGCTTTGTTTTTTTTTAAAGTAATACGCTTGCAACTATTTATAAATTTTATATATTTAATAAAGCACTAAACCTACTTTTAAATATTTTTTTAAATCTAAATTTAAACAAAAACAACAAGCTTTAGTTACCTAAAGCTTAGCTATTAATTAAGATAGCAAAAATACTTAAAAAAACTATTGCTTTATAAAAAAAAGCAAAAAAAAAAGTGCATATATTTTTTATACAACTTAATAAAGTAATTAAACTTTTAACTAGCAAGCTTAGCAAAATAAAAACTTAATAATAATTTTTTATAATATTTTTTTAAAATTATAATAAAACTAAAACTATAATAACTATAGCTATATTTTATAATAATACTAAGCTTAATACTATAAAAAAATTAAATAAACTTTTTATTTAGTTTAATAAAGTTATAAATAATTTTTTTTTTATAAAAAATAAATATATAAATAGTTACTAAGCAATATAATATAAAACAAAAATATATTTTGTTAAGCTAGCTACTTACTATTATAAGCTAAAAAGTATATGCTTTTTTTTTTAACTAATTACTAATAAAGGCAAAGCATTTTTTTTAATATAAAAACTAGCATAAATATTAAAGCTTTTAAAAAAGCATGCTAATATAATGTAGCTATAATATTTAAAAAAAATAAAAATGCAAATTTTAAATATGTATGCTATAAAAAAAATGCGCAATAGTATATATAAAGCAGCTATTAAAGATAAAACTTAAATAAACACTTTTTTAATATAAATAAAAGCGCTAGCTAATAAGTATTAAGTATTAATAAATAAATATAAAAAAGTAATAAAAAAATTAGTTTATTACAAAAGCTTAGCAAAAAAAAAGTAATTAAAAATTTTTTAAAGTATAAAAAATAATAACTTGCAGCTGCAATATATATATAAACTAAAAATTGCAAAACTAAAACGTAATATTATAAACATAGCCTAAAAACTATAAAATATTATAATAATAAAAAATAAATATTATAAGCAGATTAACAATAAAAATTAAACTATTATTAGCTTAATATTATAAAATAATATATTTATAATATTTATATATACTAAAAAATGCAGCTTAAAGTTGTTAAAAATTAAAGTTTTTATTTATATAACAATTTTAATAAAAATACTATTATTTTTAAAGCTTAAAAATATAAAATAAACAACTAATTAAAAGTTAATTTAAATTAGCTTTTAACTAATATATATAAAGTAATAAATATTAATAGTTATTTAAAAAGTTAAATGCTTAATAATTTATTTTTATATTTTTTAAGCAAATATTTTAATGCTTTAATAAAGCTAAAAAAATTAATAAAACATTTATAAACGCTATACTATAATGTTAACTAATATAAGTTAGCTAAAACTAAGTTTTAAAAGCTTTAAATGCTTAATAATTTAAATAAGTTTATAACTTTTAAATATAGCTTTATATATTTTGCTAAAAAAAAAAAATTACTAAGTCTATATATAAAAAAAAGTTTAAAAATAAGTTATTTTTAAAACTTTATAATATTATAGCTATATAATATATTAATAAAATAATTAATTTTAAAAAATTTGCTAAATATTGCGTACAAATAGTATAAAAAATATAACTAACTAATAAAGTTTATAATATAGCTAAAAAAGCTAAAGCTATAATAGCTACTTAAAGCAATAGTAAAAATAATAATAATAATTAATGCTTTTAAAAACAAAGTAATTTTAGTAGTACTATAAAATCTAAATAAAAATTTGCACTAATATAAAAACATACTTTTAAAAAAATAAAAAAACTTATTTTTAAAAGCTATTGCTTTAATTATAAAAAAAATTTTTTTTATTAAAAACTATTTAAATAATAAAAAAGGCTAGTTTAATTTTAATTAAGCTGCAAAAGTTGCTTTTATTATAGCTTAATATAAAGATAATGCTAACGCTATTAAGCAGAATATAAAAAACTTAGAAGTAAAAGAAGTAAAAAAGTAACTTTAAAAAAAGTGGACTTTTTTTAAAAAACTTTTTTAAAAAAAACATTATAAATAAATATTTTAGTAGCTTACTTCTTAAATATATTTATATAATAGTAAATAATAAACTTTTTTAGCTACTTATAATGCTTTTAAAAATATAAAAGCAGATATATATATAAACATAAATATATAATTTGCTAACAAAGTAATAAAGTACTTAAAACTACTTACTATTACTTAATTTAAAAAGCAAAAAGTATTAAAATATAATAAAAGTAAACAATAATTTATTAACTATGCTTTAAAAATATATATAAAAATATAAAGTTATATTTTTTATAATATATTTATATTAGTATTAAATATAAAGCATAATATAATATTTAAAAAATTATAGTTTAAAAAGTATTATATTTTTTTAACTATTAAAAATAAATATTTATTTTTTTATTTAATTTACTATATAAAAAATATTAAAGTTAAAATATAATTATAAATAAAGTTAATTTTTAGCTTTGCTATTTTAATTTTTAACTAAATACTAATAAATAAATCTAATAATTAAACAAAAAAATAAAAAATAAAAAATAACAAGTTATTAAATAATAAAACAAACTAAATAAAGTATAACTTATAAGCATTTTATAATAAGATTGCTTTTATAAAAAAATACTAATATTAAAGTATACCTTTATTAAAAATAAAACTTTATACTTAATATAAAAAAGTAATAAGCGCAAAAAATTCTTTGAAATAAAAAAAGCTTTAAATAATAATTTTTTTTAGCATAAAAAAAAGCAAAAAAAAAAGCATTTTAAAAAAAAACAAAGCAAAGCTTTGTAATAGTATAGTAATGCAAAAAAATTATACTGCTTAAAGCAATATAAAATATTGTAGTATAAAAAATATGCAGAGGTAAAAATAATATTATTAAATGCTTTTAATTTTATAAAAATAATATAAAATAATAATATAAAGTATTAAATTTTATTTGTTTTAATAAATAAAATAAATTTATAATTAATTAAAAAAAATTAATAAGTTTTTTAATAAAAAAAGTAAAAAGTTAAAACAAAAAGCTTTTAAAGTTATATTTTTTTAGTACTATAGTTTACTATAAACTTTTAGTTATATAAAATTTAATACTTTATTTTTTTATTAACTAAAAGTAAACTATAAAATAAACTTTATTAAAAAAAGGTTAGCTAATAACTTTAAATACTGCTTTTTATATAAAATATTATTAAATAAATTAAAAGCAGTAAAAAAATACTTAGTAAACTAGCTATAAAAAAGATTTATTAAGCTAAGCAACGCTTTATAAGCCTTTTTTATATTATTTATTAAAAAACTAAATAATAAGCTAAAGTTTTATATTAACTACTGCAAGCTAAACTTACTAACTAAAAAAAACTAATACTTTTTTTTATTTATTAATAAAATATTAGCTAAAATTGCAAAAGCAAAATATTTTATTAAACTAAATATATAATAAGCATTTAACTATATATAAGTATACTTAAAGCAAAAAAATTTTATAATTTTTTATATAAAATATAATTTATATTGCTATAAAGTATTACTTTTTAAATTAATAAATAGCTTAGCTGTGCTTTAAAAATATATTAATAATATACTATTTAATTACTTAAATAATTTTTATAGTGCTTATATAAATAATATTTTAATTTACTTATATACTTTTAAAAAATATAAAGTATATATTAAGCAAATATTTAAAAAATTTTAAAACGTAGGTTTATAAGTAGACTTTAAAAAATTAAAATTTTATGTTATAAAAACAAAATTTTTAAAATATATTATTAAAACTAAAAAAATAAAAGTTAACTTTGCTAAAATATAAATAATTAAAAACTAGCAAGTACTAATAACTATTAAAAGTATATAATTGTTTTTTAGGTTTTGTAACTTTTATTAAAAATTTATTAAAAAATATAGTTAAAAAGCAAAGCTTTTAACTAACCTTACTAAAAAAAAAACCTTATTTATATAAAATATAAAATATAAATATGCTTTTTTTATATTAAAAAAAGCTTTAGTAAATAGCTTTATGCTATAATACTATAACTATAACCTGTTAATTAAAGTAAAAATTAACGTGTTTAATAGTATTATATTAAATATATTATTATAATTATATAAAAATTAGTAATATTTTGTAGCCTTTATTTTTAAAACTATAAATGTAACTAAACTAAATTATAAAATCTATAATAAAAAAATGTTAGCTATAACTTAAGCTTTTAATATATAAAAAGCAAAACTAATTAGTTTATAACAAAAAAAACCTTTTTTAGTTATTATTAATAACTAGGCCTTAAAATATTTTAGTACAAAATAATGCTTAAACTTAAAATAAGCAAAATAAATAAACTTTTTTGCTAACTATAACTTTAAAATTATTTATAAACTAGAACAAAAAAATATAGTTGCAAACTTATTATTTTATAAGCAAAAAAATATTATTATTTAGCATACAAAAAAAAGCTTAGAAATACTAAAACTTTTTTTGCTTAATAAGTATAAATATTTTTATATAAGCATAAAGCGCAACTTAAGTAAGCACTTTAAGTATATAAAAAATAAACGCAAAAGCTATGCTAAACAAACTAGCTATAATTAATAAAGTTTTAATAGCTAACTATAAAAACCTTAATATAAATATATATTAATAAAAAACTTAAAAAAATAATTTTAATAACTTATAAACCTTTTATAAAAAGCTTACGTTATATAAAAAAAGCTAATAGTCCTAAACTATTTACTAATAAAAATAGCTTTAATATAAAAAGTATATAATATAATTTTAACTGCTTACTTTAAATAAGCTAACATAAAAAAGCTAGTAGCAATACAATATTAGTAGCTATAATTAGCTTAATAACTATAATATTTATATTAGCAACTACTTTTAGTACTGCTTTGCTAAAGTTTTATAAAATAAAACTTTTAAAAAGCTATAACTACTACTTATACTAAAACAAGTTTAGCAATACTTAATAATTAATTTTAAACAAATACTAAAAAACTAATATAAAAATAATAATGTACTAATAATAGTAAACAAATTAAATAAGCAAGCATAAATAATACTTTGTACTATAAAGGCTATAGCTAAAAATACAGCATATATATATTATAAAAAGCCTTTTAAAATATTTAGCTTACTAAAATTTATAATATTTAATAAAAAACTATAGTTTATATTAGCTTTTATTGCTAAACTTGTGCAAATTATAAGCATTTAATAAATATTAGCATTTATAAGTTACTATAAAATTATAAGGCAAGCTAAAATTATAAACAAATATTTAAATTAAAAATTAAGGCTATATATAGATTATTATTAAAATAATTAGTTAAACAAATACTTGCTATAAATTATATATAAACTGCTTTACTTTATAAGTTTATAAGCATATTGCTATATAAAGCTAAAATAAGTTTTTTAATACTATTTTACATTAACTAAAAAGCACAAATAAAAAAAAATAATATATTTAATTTATTACAATATAAGCAACAACTATAAAAAATAGCTTAAAAATATGCTTAGCTAATTAATAAATATATAAAATTAGCTAAAGCTTACCTATAGTAAAGTTAAAAATAAATAATTAACTAAGCTAACTATAAATAATAAAAGCTACACTTAAATATAAACAATTATATATTTATTTTAAAAAAATAATAAAGCTAGCAAACTAATTACTTTTTTAACAAGCTAAATTATTTTATAACACAGCAAAAGTTTAAAATTTTAGCAAAAATAATAATATATATACTTTAAAAATACTTAAAATATAAAAAGCTATAAGCTAGTATTATATAGATTGCTTATAACAATACTTAAATAACTTATTACTAAAACAAAAATTAAAAAACTTTAATAAAAAAGTAGTAAAACTTAAAAAAAAACAAAATTAAGTTATATAATAAGTTAAAATATTATAAATATACTAGTATAAACTATAATACTAAGTAAACTAAAAACAATAAAATATAAATAATAAATAGTATTTTATAGAAAACTTAAAAAATAGCGCAACTATTTTTAAAACTTTTTATAACAAATACTTAAACAAAACTAGCTTTTTTATAAGGTTAAAAAAATAAATTAAAGCTGCTATAATAAACTAATTTAATAACAACTATTTTAATAACAACAAGCTTGCATAATAAAGATAACAAGTAATATAACAAAAAAAAATTAATTAATTAAAATAAAACTTAATTAATTAATTAACAAAAAAAACCTGGCGCTACTTATAAGTGTTAATTGTATGCAGTATAATTATTTAATATAAAAAAACTGTTATAATAACGTAACAGATTAAAAGCTTGTTAATTAAAACTATATAGTAAATACTTAAGGCTAACTTTTTTTTTGCTAAAAAACGCAAACATTTTATATAAAAACATTATAAATAGTATTAAAAGGCTATTTGTTAAATTTTAAATTAAGTTTTATATTTTAAAATAAGCTATTTTTTTTTATAAAAAGTAGTTATAAAAAGTGCAAGCCTAGGTTAGATTAATTAATAGCTTAAAGCTACAATAGCAAAGCTATATTATATAAATAGCTTTAATAAGCTAAAAAGCTTATTAAGCTTAAGTACTTATTAACTTATAGTTACTTAACCTGCTTTTTTATAATAAAAAAATATTATAATATTATATATTATAAAGTTTTTTTTTAATTACTTCTTTATCTATAGATCTTTAGCAATAGATCAGTTATACCTAGGAGCCTTGTTTCCTTTAAAGTAACACGCTTGCAACTAAATTTAAAGCAAACTTAATTATAGCTATAAATAAATTAAAAAGTATATAAAACATAGCTTAATAGCTTTTTTATATTAAAAAGCTTATAATATATAATTTAGCTAAATAAATTAAAAAGGCTTATAAAAGCTTATAATAGCTCTTTAAAAAGTATAAAAATAAAAATATAAAATATAAAAACGCTTTATAAAGTTAACTTTAATAAGCTTATAAAATAAAGCATAAATTAAGCTTTTATATTTTATTTATTTGCTTTTTATTAGTTAAATTTAACTAAATAAAAACCTAATATATAAAAAGAAATATAATAAAAGCATTATATAAGCAATGCAAGCATTTTATTTAGCTAAAAAGCGGTTTAAAAGCTTTTTTAAACTAGTTTTTATTTATAACTAAAATATAATATAATATATCCTACAGGTTAATTGCACACCTAGGTCAATTGCATACTTTTTTTAACCTTTATACAAACAATCTTTAATTTATTATATTTTTACTGCACATTATAGTAGGCCTTTAAAAAAAGTTTAATATTATTTTGTACTTTAAGCCTTTTATATGAACTTAAAACTAAGCGTTTAACGCGCAGCTAAAATTTATAATATATTATTAATAATTTTAGCAAACTAAAAATGTAGCTATATAACTATATATAATAGTAACTTTAAAAAGCAAAAACTTATTAAATTTAAAAGCAAGCTATTATATAATATAAACTTAACTTTATTATATAATTGTTTTTATTTAAATATAGTAATATTAAAAATATAGCTAACTAATTATTAAAGTTATATAATAAAAAATATATTAATAAAAATTAAAAAAAATTTTTATATAATAATAATTAGTTTTTATAATATATTTTAATTATTAAATTAATTACTAGTATATTTTATATAAAAATTTGTTTAAATATTATAAATAGTTTATTTTTATATAAAATATAATAATAAAATATAAAGTTTTAAAAAATATATATATATATAATTTTAATAAAACTAAATTTATTTTAAATAAAATTTTGCTTATAATAAATTTAGTTTTATTAAAGTTATATATATATTTTTTTTTAAATATTATATTTTACTATTATATTTTATATAAAAGCAAACTATTTATAATATTTAAATAAATTTATATATAAAACGTGCTAGTAATTAATTTAATAATTAAAATATATTATAAAAGCTAGTTATTGTTATATAAAAATAAAAATTTAATTTTTGCTAACATATTTTTTATTATATAACTTTAGCAATTAGTTAGCTATATTTTTAATATTACTATACTTAAATAAAAATAATTATATAATAAAGTTAAGTATATATTATATAATACCTTACTTTTTAAATTTAGTAAGTTTTTAATTATTAATAAATTTATTAAATATTATTATATAACTGCGTTTTTAGTTAAAAAAGGTTATATATAGTACATTATAAATTTTAGCTGCGCGTTAAATACTTAGTTTTAAGTTTATATAAATTATTTAAAGCGCAAAAATAATATTAAACTTTTTTTAAAGGCCTACTATAGTAGGTAATAAAGATATAGTAGATCAAAAGTTATGTATACAAAGGTGAGAAAAAGTGGCAAATATGGCCGGGTAGCAAATATGGCCGTGGGATACGTTATAACATTTTTATATTTTGAATATAAAATAATTTTATTATATAATTTTAGTTTGTTTATATAACAATATTAACTAAATTAATTATTATTATAATAAATTATTAAAGTAAAGGGAGGCTATTAAATAAAGCTTTATTATATAAAAGCAAACTATTTATAATATTTAAATAAATTTTTAGTTAAAACATGCTAGTAATTAATTTAGTAATTAAAATAATAAATTTTTGCTAGGCGATCACGAAGGTATTAATGGGACATAGAGACAGTGTCATAAGATGTGATCAATCTATTATCGTTGCTAAAAGAAAAGAGAGAGGTGAAAAAGCTATCAATAAGAGATCTGCTATAGGATGCACAGTATGCTACCACCTAACACTGTGCACCGCCACTGTGTGGCCTAACTTCGTATTTTTTCTGTATCGTCTCGAGTCTCTCGTCTAACAATCCCTTGTCCACAAAGTCATGTATAGCATTGTGGATTCTCTTGTCGAGTGTACTATCCAAGTCGGTGATCTAGGCACCCAATTTGCTGACAGCGTCTAAGATTGCCGCTGTCGTAGTCACGCCGACTAGATAACTTTATGTTTTAAGCCAATCTAGCTTGTTACCTATAATTGTGCTAATAAACTATAAAGCTATAAAAGAAATTATTAGTTAAACAAGCTTTTAATTAGTTAATTTAGTTAAGCTTAACGTTAAACTAATAATAGTATTTGCTTATTTGTTATAGTTTTAATTAAATGTTTAGTATATTTTTAGTTATATTAATTTAGTTTTAAACGCTTTGTTTTAGCATTTAATAATTTTAAATATACAAAAAGCTTTTTTTTAAAATAATAATATAAGAGTACTAAAAAATATTATTAATAATTTTAAATATTTTATATATATAAATATTATTATTTTTAATAAATAATAAAAATGTTTTATTAATAATCATATTAATAACTTTAAATCTGCAAAAATTATTAATAATATTTATTAATATTTTTAATTTAATGCTATTTATATTAGTACTATTAATTATAATTATATTTTTTAAAAAGCTTTTATAATTACATTTTTATATAATTTATTTAATAATAAATTTTTATATACTAGCGTTTTATTATAATTTTATTTTTGCTATAGCTTATAACTAAAAAAATTATTTTAGTTTTAAGCAAATATTTTATAAACTTTAAAAATTTACTATTTATAATATTAATAAATAAATTATTAATTATTATATTTATTATTTATAATATTTTAAATATAATATAAACTATTGAAAATTATTACATAAACTTAAGCTTATTTAAAAACTATTAATTTTATTTTACATATTAGCTATATATTTTATTATTATTGTGCTAATAATATTTTTTAAAAATATATTTTAAATAGTTAATAGTTTTAATAAATATAATACTTTAATACTAATAATATATAAGTATAGTTAAAAAATATTATTTATTTTAAATAATATTTATTATATTATTATAAATTAAGCTAATATATTAGTAAACTTTTTAATTTTATATAATTAAAGCATACTAATTAAAATTATTTTAAATTATAATTTAAAATTTATATTTAATTTTTAGCAACCTTTATAAAAGCATATAAAAACTAAATTAGCTATATTTACTAGTTATTATATTTAAACTAATAGTATTAATAAATAATATAATTTTAATATTAAAATTATTATTTAGTATTATATATTATTTTATACTAATATTATATAAATAAAATTTTTATTAGCATTATAATATAATTTTAATAATGCTTTTTTATTAGCAATTAAATAAAGCGTTAATAAAGTAATATTAAGTTTTAAGCTTTAATCTTTTTTATTAATTTTTAAAGTTTTAAATTAAGCTTTTAATTATAAAATATAATAATATTTTTATTAATAAAATATAAAATTAGCTATTAAATTTATAGTTAATAATACTAAAACTTATAATAATGCTAAGCATAATTTTATTTAGTTTTAAGTTAATAATTAAGTTTATTTTTATTTTTATTAAAAATATAATTTAGTAAGTAAACTATTAAATAAATAGTTATTATAGCAAATAAAACTTTTTATAATAACTGCTAAAGTAAATAATTTAGTATATAAATTAAACTTTTTTTATTATTAGCAAATTAATTAAGTTATTTTTATTATATATATATTTTTTGTGCTATAAAAAATAAACTTATTTATATAGCAATATTTTTTTTAAAACAAGTAATTATAAAAAAAATATAAAAAATTAAAGTTTTTATAAAATTAATAAGTTATTTAAATAGTAGTTAATATGCTTTAAAAATAATTAATATTAAAATATTTTATTTATTAAAAATGTTATAGCAACTAGTTTAATAAATAATATTTTTAAGTACTATTAATAATAAATATAGCTAAATTAGTAAAAATATTTAATAAGCAATTTTTTTTTTTTGCTAAAATAGTTATTAAAGTTATTAAAATATAGCAAAAAAAAATAGTTATACTTAAAATATAAATTATAAATTAGCTAACTAATAGTAAATATAAATTTTTTTATAATAAAACTTATTATTATTTGCTTATATTATAAAATATTTACTTATATTTTAAAATATTTATTTATATTTTAAAGTACTTGCTTATATTTTATAAAGTAAAGCTTTTATAACAATTAATTTTATTATTACTATAAAATTTTTAAGTTAGCTTTTAGCTATAACTTTATTTTATTTTATATATTTTATTTATTTAATATATTATTTATTATACTGCTTTATTTTAATTTTTTATTAATTTATTTTTTAAATATACTATTTTAAATATTATTATTATATATATTGCTTTAAACATATTAATAATAGTTTTAGCTATAATAATATTTAACTAACTATTTATTATTTATATAAACTTATTTTTGCTATTATTATTATATTAATATATTAATAAAAATATATTAAAACTACTTTTTAACTATTAAAAATAAGTTTAATATATATAAGCTAAATATTATAATTTAATTAATAAAGCTAATAAAAATTAATAACACAATAAATTAAAATATTTTTAAAGCAGATTTTTAATAATATATTTAAGCTTTTTATAAATAATTTACAAATTAAAAAATGAAGCTATATTATTAATTATTTACTTAAAAATAATAATTATAAAATTATTAATAGTATTATATTTAAGCAAAAATATTAAATATAAATATTAAAATAATATTTTATTTATTTAAAAATTAATTTTTATTAATTTTTTTAAAACTTATTGCTTATAGCTTTTAATAAATAGCTTTTAAAGTTATATTTATATATTAAAACTTATAACAAATTAGCTTTTATTACTTAATAACAATATTATTATTTATTTTAATTGCTTAATAAACTATTTAAATTTTTAATAATATTTAAATTAAAAGTATTAAAATTTTATAGCAATATAGCTTATAAATTTAATATATTATTAGTAGCAAAATTAATATATTTTATAGTTTTTAAACATAATGCTAAATTTTTAAATTATTAGCAATAGTATAATTATTACTTTAAAGTTAAACAATAATACTTTTAACTAGTTTTTATTTTAAATAATAATAGCTTTAATAATTTAACTAACTATATAGTATTATTTATTTTAATATGGTGCAGAATTAGCAAAAAAACTATAACTAAAATAATAAAAAGTAATATAAAATAAAATATAACTAACTAAACAACTTAAAAAATATTAATTATAAGCATTAAAAATAGTATTACTAACAAAATAGTTTTTATTAGCAAAATAGTTTTTATTAATAAAACACTTTTTAATTAATTTTTAATAATATTAAGTTTTTATATTATAGTTTTTTTTTTTAATAATATAGTCATATTTAAAAACAATAGTATAGTTTTTATATAACTTAAAAAATAACTATTATTTATTTAAAAATTTATATTTTTAAATATTATAAATTATGCTGCTAAATATATAAACAAGTATAACTTATTAGCTACTAAGGTTATATTTATTATATTTTATAATATATAAAATTTTAATATTATACTTTTTATAATATAGTATTATAGTTTTGTAATACTTAAATTAGCTATATTAAAAATTAAAAATAATATATATAAATAATAGTTTTAAAAATTAATAAATAATAAAACTAATATTAGCTAAAATATATATGTTAACAATATAAATAATAAAACTAATATTAGCTAAAATATATATGTTAACAATATAAATAATATAACCATAATAGCAGCAATTTTAAATGCTATTAGCAAATTAAGTGCTTAAATTACTAACTTAAATAGTATACTTAATAAAAAAATTTATAATACTATATATAACTTTATAAACCAAAAATTATTAAATAAAAAACTTAAAACAATATAAAAAAAAAAAAAATTAATAAATATAAAAATTATTGTTAAGCAACAGCGTTTTAGTTTGCTTAATAATAATAACTTTAATAAGCTTGCAGCAAAAAGGGCAAGTTTAGTATAACTAGCTTAGTTTACTTTATTATAAAAAATAGTTTAACAAAGTTGCTTTTTAAAAATATTGCGCTAAAAATAAATTTTAGCTTTAATTTTTATTTTGCGCATAATAGCATTATTTTTTTTAATTGCTTTGTTTTTTATCTTATAAAAAATAATATTAACAACAAAAACATTATTTTATTTGTTTTTATAAAAAGGGCACCTGTTAGGCCTCATAGTAGCAGTATATAGTATTAAGTAATAGCATACCGTACATTTTATAGCAGATCTTTTATTAATAGGTTTTTTACCTCTTTTTTTTTTTTAGCAACAATAATAAATTAATTATTTTTTATAACACTGTGTCTATTTCCTATTAATACTTTTATAATCGCTTAATAATTTTATAGCTATATTTAATACTTTTTTTTACTTTTATATATATAACTTTTAATCAACTATATTTTTATTACTTACTATAGTAAGCCTTTAAAAAAGTTTAATATTATTTTTGCACTTTAAGCGCTTTATATAAACTTATAAGTAAATATTTAACAAATAACTAAAATTTATAATATATTATATATAACCTTTTTTAACTAAAAATAGTTATAGTTATATAATAATATTAAATAGATTTACTAATAATTAAAAACTTATTAAATTTAAATAGCAAGCTATTATATAATATATATTTAACTTTATTATATAATTATTTTTATATAAGCATAATAATAATAAAAATATAGCTAACTAATAGCTAAAGTTATATAATAAAAAATATATTAATAAAAAGTAACTAAACCTTTAAGTTAATATAATAATTACTAGCATTTATAATATATTTTTATTATTAAATTAATTATTAGTATATTTTATATAAAATTTTATTTAAATATTATATATGTTAATAATAAAAGTTTAAAAAACCCTTTTTTAAAAGAGCTTTTTACTTAATTGCAAATAACTTTGCAAGCAGGCTAGTAAACAATTACTAAATATAATTGTTTAAAAGCTAATAAAAAGCGCTTTTATGCTTACTTAGTATAAAAATAGCAAAAGCAATATATAGCAAAAAAGTTGCTAATATAGCAATAAAATTTTTTTTTATTAATAAACTAGCAAAATATGCTAAAAAACCTATATTTAATATACTTTATAACTTAGCTTAAAAAAGTATTATATGTTTAAACTAAAGCAGTATGCTTGCAGCTATTAGTAAGCTAATTAATAAATATATAAAGCTTATACTATTATTAATAATAACTAAAAAAGCAAACCAAAAGCTTTTATTTTAAAAAAAGTTAAAAAAGTGCAAATAATAAAATATTTAGCAAAATAAGCAAAAACTAATACAAGCAGCTTTTTAATTAATAATAAGCTTAATAAACTTATTACTTAGCATAATTTTAATAAAGCAATTAATAAAGCTTTGTAAAAAGCGCTAAATAAATTAAATAAAGCATTAGCAAGCTAAATATAAGCATAAAAAATAGTAGCAGCAAAAGCTTACCAAGCTTTTAATATAAAAGCTATACTAGCAAAAAGCAAAAAAAAAAATAATAATTAAAGCAAAAAAATAAAAACTAGCTTTTTATAAGAATAAACTAGTAGTAATTATTATAGCAATTAATATAGCGCTTTTTAAAGCAAAAATAATAATAGCTTATAAGCTATTTAGCAATAATATAATAATTACTTTTAAAAAAATACTTTTTAAAAAACTTAATCAAAGTAAGTAAATAGTAGTAGCTTTTAAACTAAAAGTAATATTATAAAAAAAAAATATTAGTATATATAAAAAAAAAATTTTATAGCGCAGCTAAAAAGAATTTATATAAATAAAAAGCTTTATAAAAAGCTTAAAAAAACATATAAAAAGCTTATTAAGTATAAAAAAATAATGTTAAGAAATATAAAAACTAAATATAAAAATGTTTTAATTTATATAAGCATTTTAAAAGCAACTAAAAATTTTGATAAAAAAAAGTTTTAAAAAATATAACTGCAAATAACTAATAAATATAAGCGCTTAAAAGTTAATAAAAAGTGCTTTTACGCTTATTTAATATAAAAATAGCAAAAGCAATATATAGCAAAAAAGTTATAAATATAGTAATAAAAAGTTATTTTATTAACAAACTAGCAAAATATGCTAAAAAACTTATATTTGAAGCACTTTAAAACCTAATTTAAAAAAGCACTATATATTTAAGCTATAATAATACACTTACAACTATTAGCAAGCTAATTAATAAATATATAAAGTTTATACTATTATTAATAATAATAAAAAAGCAAACTAAAAGCTTTTACTTTAAAAAAAGCTAAAAAAATATAAATAATAAAATATTTAATAAAATAAATCAAAATTAATATAAACAGCTTTTTAATTAATAATAAGCTTAATAAACTTATTACTTAGTATAACTTTAATAAAATAATTAGTAAAGCTTTTTAAAAAGTGCTAAACAAATTAAATAAAGTATTAGTAAGCTAAATATAAGTATAAAAGGTAATAATAATAAAAGCTTAGCAAACTTTTAATATAAAAGCTATACTAGCAAAAAATAAAAAAAAAGTAATAATTAAAACAAAAAAATAAAAACTAGCTTTTTATAAGCATAAGCTAATAGCAATTATTATAGCAATTAATATAGTGCTTTTTAAAATAAAAATAATAATAACTTATAAGCTATTTAGTAATAATATAATAATTTTTTTTTTAAAAAAGCTTTTTAAAAAACTTAATAAAAGCGAGTAAGTAGTAGCAATTTTTAAACTAATAAGTATAAATGCTATAAATAATTATAAAAAGCTTAAAAAAGCTTAAAATATTTATAAAGCATAAATATTATATTATAAAATAAAATTTGCTTTTAAAAAAAATAACTTGCTATATTTTTTAAAAGCATAATAGCTTTTTATAAAGCAAGTTATATTTTTTAAAGCAATTATAAAGCTAAAAAAAATTACTTAATTTTTTAACGTTTATTTTAAAAAAAAGCTAAAATAAAAAATATACTTAGTAAAGCTAACGTATTCTACAGCCATATTTGCTACCCAGCTATATTTGCTACTTTTTCTTACCTTTGTACGCATAACTTTTAATCTACCATATCTTTACTACCTACTATAGTAGGCCTTTAAAAAGAGTTTAATATTATTTTTGCGCTTTAAGCAATTTATATAAACTTAAAACTAAGTATTTAATGTGTAGCTAAAATTTATAATATATTATATATAACCTTTTTTAACTAAAAACGCAGTTATATAATAATATTTAATAAGTTTACTAATAATTAAAAACTTATTAAATTTAAAAAGTAAGCTATTATATAATATATATTTAATTTTATTATATAATTAATTTTATTTAAATATAGTAGTATTAAAAGTATAGCTAACTAATTATTAAAGTTATATAATAAAAAATATATTAGTAAAACTTAAACTTTTATTTTTATATAATAATAATTAGATTTTATAATATATTTTAATTACTAAATTAATTACTAGTATATTTTATATAAAGATTTATTTAAATATTATAAGTAGTTTGCTTTTATATAAAATATAATAGCAAAATATAAAGTTTAAAAAAAATATATATATATAACTTTAATAAAACTAAATTTATTATAAGCAAAATTTTATTTAAAATAATTATATTTATATTTAATTATATAAAAAACTTAAAAGTAGTATACTAAAGCAGTTATAAATAAGCTATAATTATTTAAGCTATTTTATTATATAGCTATATTATTTTGCTATATATTATTATTATAAAAAAAAACTATTTATTGTTTTAATATAAAAGTACTTTATTGCTTAATAATTAAGTTATTATAATTATAAAAAATAGCTAAATAATAAATAAGCAAAATATTAATTAAGTTTAATATTTTAATTAATATATAAGTAGTTATATAAAAAATATATACTAATTTTCAATTTTTAATAGCTATAAAAACTACTATTTATATAATTTTAAAAAGTTTTGCAAAAATAATAATATTATTATACTTTATATACTAGCATATTTATTATATAAGCTCTAGATTTTTAAAATAGTTATATAAAAAAAAAATTAAATACTTAATGCAAGCATATATTATATATATATTAAAAAAAAATTTTTACTTGCATTTTTTAATATATTTAATATATTAATAATAAAAGCTAATATATAAAAAGGGTTTTAAAAAGCAAAATTAGTGCTATATAATTTAAAATATATTATTGCTTAACTAAATTTTTAGTTAATTATTTTTATAATTAAAGCTTTATTTAATAGCTTACTTTTATTTTAATAATTTATTACTTTAAATAATATATAAATTATAATATTTTAGTTTATATTTATTAAACATTTTTTTATATAATATTAAAATAGCTTACTAATATATATTATTAAAAATATATAGCAAATTAAATATATTATAATAGCTATTATATATTGTTTAGCTTTATTTAAAAAAAAAGTTATAACTTTTTATATAGCAAACAACTAATTTAGTTAACGTTGCTATATAAAAAAACAAAATTATAAAATAAAAGATTATTTTATATTTAAAATATAAAAAAGTTATAAGCTGCTAAAGCAGCTGCTACACAAAAAATAGCAAAAAGGCGTATAAGTAGTAGTTGTACAAAAAGGCAAAAAACTTGCGTGCAACGCTATAAAATATATAGCAAGCCTAGCTATAATATGCAAACATATTAAAATAAGCAAAAAATATTTAATAAATCAGATTTAAAATAGTTTTAATTAATTTTTTGTTATATAGTTAAGTTATAAAAGATTGTTTATATAAAGGTTAAAAAAAGTGTGTAATTAACCTAGGTGTGCAATTACCTTATAAAATATATTATATTGTATATATATTAAAAAAAGATTTTTTACTTATACTTTTTAATATGTTTAATATATTAATAATAAAAGCTAATATATAAAAAAGTTTTTAAAAAGTAGAATTAGTGCTATATAATTTAAAATATATTATTGTTTAGCTAGATTTTAATTTAATTACTTTTACAAATAAAGCTTTATTTAATAGCTTACTTTTATTTTAATAATTTATTACTTTAAATAATATATAAAATATAATATTTTAGATTATATTTATTAAAGATTTTATTATATAATATTAAAATAGCTTGCTAATATATATTATTAAAAGTTTATAGGAAATTATATATAGTATAATAGCTATTATATATTATTTTGCTTTATTAAAAAAAAGTTATAACTTTTTATATAGCAAATAATTAATTTAGTTAATATTGCTATATAAAAAAATAAAATTATAAAATAAAAAATTACTTTATATATAAAATATAAAAAAATTATAAGCTGCTAAAGCAGCTGCTATATAAAAAATAATAAAAAAGTATATAAATAATAATTATATAAAAAAGCAAAAAACTTGCGCGCAACGCTATAAAATATGTAACAAGCTTAGCTATAATATGCAAATATATTAAAATAAAATAAAATATTTAGCAAATTTAATTTTAAATAGTTTAAATTAATTTTTTGTTATATAATTAAGTTATAAAAAATTGTTTGTATAAAGGTAAAAAAAAGTAGCAAATATAGCTAGGTAGCAAATATAGCCGTAAAATATGTTATATAAAAAGCTTATAATATAATAGCTTATAATAATTAAACTAAAAAGCTTTGCTTAAAATATTAGTATTATTAAAGCTTATTAGCTATATATAATAATAATTAAAAATATTTTAGCTTATAAAGCTTTAATATAGAAATAGCTAACAATAAAAAATAAGCTTTAAAAAATTGCTTAAAAGCTTATAATAATTTAAAAAACTTATTTATAATAAGTAATAAAAGCTTTTAAAGCAACTTTAATATGCTATATTAAAATAAAATTTAAAAATTTTGTATTAAACTTTTATTTAAGCAGCAAAGCAATAGTTTTTAAAAAAAAGCTCATAGCACTTTTATATATAAATAGTAAGCTTAATAAGCAAAAAAATAATAAACTAAATATTTAATGCTTAAAAAAAAATTTAAAAAAACTAGCTATAAAAGCGTTTTAAAATGTGCTTAAAAAAAGCTTTTTTAAGCTATTAAAAATAAAATTAATAAAAAACAAAAAAGCTTTAAATACAGTACTAAAAAAATTAATAAAAATAATAAAAGTATATATGCTTTAATAAGCAAAGCTACTTAATTATAAAAAAAGCTTTTACATATAAAGTTAATAAAATATTATAAAAGCTTTTTATATTATAAAATATTATTAATTTTTTAAATATATATTAAAAAAATTAAGCTAAAAGCTTTTTTATATAAGCAATATATTTACGCTATTTTATATTACTTTATAAATATATAGCTAATAAAAAAATAATAGTTTATTTTATTTTAAATTATAACTTTTTAAATAATAAGCATAAAAAGTTATATTAAAAACTTGCTTTAGCTTATTTAAAATTAAAAGCAAACTTAGCTATAGCTATAAATAAATTAAAAATTATATAACATATAGCTTAATAGCTTTTTTATACTAAAAAGCTTATAATATATAATTTAGCTGAATAAATCAAAAAGCTTATAAAAGCTTATAGCAGCAGCTTAAAAAGTATAAAAATAAAAATAAAAATATAAAAATATTTTATAAAGTTAACTTAATAAGCTTGCTAACTTTAAAAAGCTTATAAAATAAAATATAAGCTAAGCTTTTATATTTTATTTGTTCGCTTTTTTTTATTAAAATTAACTAAATAAAAATTTAATATATAAAAAAAAAAAAACAATAAAATATTTATATAAGTAGCACAAGCATTTTATTTAGCTAAAAAAAGCACTTTAAAAGCTTTAAAAAGCTTAGCAAGCTTTTTAGTACGCTTTGAAAGCTTTTTTAAAATAGTTTTTGCTTATAAATAAATAAAATATAAAATAGCTAAGCAAATTACTTAATAATAATAATAAATGCTATATATAATTTATTATTGTATAAAATATAAAAGCAAAATATAATATTTAAATTTATATATATATAACTTTAATAAAATTAAATTTATTATAAGCAAGGTTTTATTTAAATAAATTATAATTATATTTAATTATATAAAAAACCTAATTATAATATAGCAAAGCAATTGTAAATATATTATAATTATTTAATCTATTTTATTATATAGCTAATTTGTTTTGCTATATATTATTTTTATAAAAAAACTATTTATATTTTAATATAAAAACACTTAATTGCTAAATTGTTACGTTATTATAAATATAAAAAATAGTTAAATAATAAATAAGCAAAATATTTATGAAGTTAAATATTTTAATTAATATATAAATTATTATATAAAAATTATATACTAGGTTTTAAGTTTTAATAGTTATAAAAGCTATTATTTATATAAATTTAAAAAATATTATATAAATAATATTATTATTAGATTTTATATGCTACTATATTTATTTTATAACCTTTAGCTTCTTAATATTAACTATTTTATAAAGATAAAATTTTATTTATATTTTTTATTATATTTAATATACTAATAATCAAAGCTAATATATTAAAAAGTTTTTAAAAAGTAAAATTTATATAATATTACTTTAAATATATTATTATATAGGTATATTTTTATTTAATTGCTTTTATAATTAAAACTTTATTTAATAGCTTATTTAATTTAATAATGTAGATATTATTTTAAATAAAAAATAAAATATTATATTTTAATTAATATTTATTAAATAATTAATTATATAATATTAAAATAGCTTACTATTATAAATTATTAACTGTTTATAATAAATTATATATAATATAATAGCTTTGAAATATTATTTAGTTTTATTTAAAAAGTATTATAAGTTAGTATATAATAAATAAATAATTTAATTAATATTATTATAAATAATTTTATAATTAAGCTAATAAATAAATAATAAATATAAGTATTTAAAAGCTAAAAAAAAGCAATTTTATTCTTATTTAGTAAAAAAACAACAATAATAATATATAATAAAAAGCTGCTAATATACTAATAAAAATTTTTTTATTTAATAAATTAGTAAAATATATTAAAAAACATATATTTAATATATTTTAAAACTTAATTTAAACATTGCTATATATTTAAAATAAAATAATATATTTATAGCTATTAATAAGCTAATTAATAAATTTATAAAACTTATATTATTATTATTATTAATAATTTAAAAAATAAACTAATAGCTTTTTTTAAAAAAAATACTAAAAAGTATAAATAATAAAGTACTTAATAAAACAAAATAAATATAATATAAATAGTTTTTTAATTAATAATAAGCTTAATAAACTTATTATTTAATATAATTTTAATAAAATAATTAATAAAACTTTTTAAAAATATTTAATAAGTTAAATAAAGCATTAATAACTTAAATATAAGTATAAAAAGTAATAAAAATAAAAGCTATATTAGCAAAAAATTGTATTATAATAATTTAAAAAAAAAAAAAAAAAAAAAAAAAAAAAAAAAAAAAAAAAAAATATATTAAAAAAAAAAAAAAAAAAAAAAAAAAAAAAAAAAAAAACCTAGCTTTTTATAAAACTAAGCTAAACGTAATTATTATAGTTGTTAATATAATAATTTTTAAAGCAAAAGTAATAATCGCTTATAAGTTATTTAATAATAATATAATAATTATTTTATAAAAAAAGCATTTTAAAAAATTTAATAAAAGCAAGTAAATAATAATAAAATTTAAATTAATACTATACTAAAGAAAAAAATATTAATATATAAAAAAGAAATTTATATAAATAAAAAGCTTTGTAAAAAGCTTAAAAAAAATAAAAAACTTATTAAAAATAAAAAAGTAATTTTAAAAAAATAAAAACTATATATAAAAATATTTTATTTTATATAAATATGTTAAAAGCAGCTAAAAGGCTTTATAATAAAAGCTTATTATAAAAAATATAGTTTTTTAATAGTAAATTATTTAATTTAAATATTAAATTAAAAATAATAAAAAAAAAACTAATATAAATAATATATTAATATTATTATTAATAGCTTTAATAATAGTTTATTAAAATGTTTTTTAAACAGCTTTATATTAAAATAAGCTTATTAGCTAAAAAAAATATAAATATAAAATACCTATTAGCTTAGTTAATAATTATTTATTTAAATATTAATTTATAATTAATATTACCTTTTAAAATATATAAAATATTATATAAACGCTTAAAAAAATAATATATTATTTATTATTATTAAATAATCTGCTTAGCTATATTATAGCGTAGCTATTTTATATTTTATTTATAAAAAAAAACTATTTTAAAAAAGCTTTTAAAGCGCGCTAAAAAGCTTGCTAAGCTTTTTAAAGCTTTTAAAAAGCTTTTTTAGCTAAATAAAATGCTTGTACTATTCATATAAAGTTTTTATTATATATTTTTTTTATATATTAAGTTTTTATTTAGTTAATTATAATTAAAAAAAATAAATAAATAAAATATAAAAGCTTAGCTTATATTTTATTTTATAAGCTTTTTAAAGTTAGCAAGCTTATTAAAGTTAATTTTATAAAGTATTTATATATATATAATTTTTTTTACTTTTATATTTTTTAAGCTATTACTATGAGCTTTTATAAGCTTTTTTAATTTATTTAGCTAAATTATATATTATAATTTTTTTAATATAAAAAAGTTATTAAGCTATATTTTATATACTTTTTAATTTATTTATAATTATAAATAAATTTATTTTTAATTTTAAGCAAACTAAAGCAAGCTTTTAGTATAACTTTTTATGCTTATTATTTAAAAACCTATAATTTAAAATAATATAAACTATTATTTATAATAGCTTAAAAAAGTTTTTTTTTAAATATGCTTTAAAACGCTTTTATAGCTAAATTTTTTTATTTTTTTTTAATATTAAATATTTAATTTACAATTTTTTTTTATTAAGCTTACTATTTATATATATAAAAGCATTATTAACTTTTTTTTAAAAAAGCTATTATTTTATTATTTAAATGAAAATTTAATAAAAAAAATTTTAATTTTATTTTAATATAGCATATTAAAGTTGCTTTAAAAGCTTTTATTATATTTTATAAATAAATTTTTTAAATTATTATATGCTTTTAAATAATTTTTTAAATTATTATATGCTTTTAAATAATTTTTTAAAGCTTATTTTTTATTATTAGCTAATATTATATTAAAGCTTTATAAGCTAAAATATTTTTAATTATTATTATATATAGCTAATAAGCTGTAGCAATATGAATATTGTAAGCAAAGCTTTTTAGCTTAGTTATTATAAGCTATTATATTATAAGCTTTTTATATAGCTTTATTAAATATATTTTTTATTTTAATTTTTTTTTTAAAGTAAACTTTAAAAAAATTTTTTTTTTTTTAAGCTTTATAATTGCTTTAAAAAATATAACTTGCTTTATAAAAAGCAAATTTTATTTTATAGCATATTATTTATATTTTATAAATATTTTAAGCTTTTTTAAGCTTTTTATAATTATTTATAGCGCTTATATATATTATTATTAAATTAGTATTATTTATAAAGTTTATTATAATAATATTTAAGTATTGTTTAATAAATTTTTAATATAATATAAATATATAAAATAAAAATAATAATAATAATAATAATAGTAAGCTTTATAATATTTTTATATATAATATAATAAGCTTAATAAGCTTTTTATTAAAAAAAAATTTTATAATTTATAATAAAACTTTTTATTTAGCTTATTATTTATAATAAATAGCTTTTTTTTTATAATATAATTATTAAATACTTATAATTAACTATATTAAATATTTTTAAAATATTTAATAATAATAAAAATATAATATTATTTTATTAAAGTATTTATTAAATATTTTTTATTACTATTTTAATTATTATTTTAGTTAGCTATTAGTTTTAATTATTTATTTAGCTTTTTAAAAGCAAGTTATAAATTTTTATTATTTTTATTAAATATTTATATATATATATTTTAAAAAGCTTTATTTATAGTATTAATTAATAATGTAAACTTTTATTTTTTTAAAGTTTGCTTTATTAAAAATATTTGTTTTAATTTAACTATAATTATTATATATGCTTTTTAAAAATATTAAAATAATACTTTAATAAAAAGCTTATTTAAATAAAAACTATTAGTTAATAATATAAAAATTTGCTATATGCTTTAAAAAACTTATTAAAAACCTTATTAATACCTAATATTTTTTATAAAAAAAGTTTATAAATTAATATAATAATATTTTTAGCTTTAACTTTTTATTTTATTTTAAAATATTAATAGCTATTATAATTTATAAGCTAACTAAAAATATTTTATAAGTTTGCTAAAAAGCTAAAAAAAAATTTATTAATAAGCTTTTAAGCTTTTTTTTAATAAATAATAATAATAATAATTTTTTTTAAATTATTTTATAAACAAAAATTTGCTGTTTTATTTAATATTATTTTTAGTAAGCATGCTTACTTAATAAAGCTTTAAAATTTTTTAAAATTTTTTAAAGCTTTTATTATTACTTTTTTTAGCTTATTTATTAACTTTTAATTATTTTTATTTTAAAGTTTTTATAGTATTATAAAATATTTTTTAAGCTATTTTTAATTATTTTTTTTAATACTATTAATATATTTACTTTATAATTATTTTTAAGCTTATAATTTATAAAGTTATTTATAGTGCTTTTTTTATTTTTAAGCTAAATATTTTATATAGTATTAAAAGCTTTATAATAGTTATAACTAAGTTATTTTAATAGTTTATTAAATTTTTTATTAAGCTTATTTTTATTTTTTAAAATATTTATATTTATAATAAATATTGTTGCTTTTAATATTATATATAATTTATTTATTAATAGCTAGTTTTATTTTTTTAACGCTTTATATATAGCTTTTTATATATTTATTAGTTTTAATAAATATTTTAAAAGCTTAATAGTTTAATTTTATTTATTTTAACCTATTTTAGTAAATAATGCTAGTTTTTTTAATTATTTATATAAAATTAATAATAAAGTGTTTTTATTTTTTTATTATTTTTTTATAATTTTTTAATAAAATTATCAATAATAGCTTTTAATATATTCTAAATTTTAAATTTTTTTATTATTATATAATATATATTTTATTAAGTTTTAAGCTAAATAATATAAAATATAATTTTTTATTATTATATACTTTTTTAATAATAATTTAAATAAAAAGCTTTAAATTAAACTTTTTATTTTTATTTTTATTAAGCTTAGTAAATAAATTAATTAATTTATAAAAGTGCTTAGCTTATTATTTATTTATATATTTATTTAGTTTATATTATTTTTTATATTTAGCATTTTTAATATTATTTTTTTATTATTATATAAAGTAGCTTTATTATTTTTTTAAATATAATAATAATTACTTTTTAAAATAATAAACTATTTTTTAATTTATTAATTTTAAGTTTAAATATAATTATTATATTATATATATTTTTTAAGCTTTTATATTATATTTTAGCATAATATTTTATATATATTTTTTTTTAATAAGCTTATTTTAATATTAAGCTTTTTAAAAAATTTAAATATACTATTACTAAAGCTATTAATACTAGCATTAGTATATTATTTGCTATATATACTAAATATATTGTTTTTTTATTATTTCAAACTTTATATAGCTATATTATATATGCTACTTTAATATACTTTTTTTTTATGCTTATTTTATAATTTTTATTTTTAGCTTTATAATTTTTATTATAATAAATATATTTAAACTAAGCTACTTTTTTTTTTGCTAAGCATTTTATTTTTTTTTAAAATATTTAATAGTTAGTTATATAATATTTATAACAAGCTTTTTTTAAACAATAAACTATTATATAGTTAAAGCTATAATAATTAAAATATTATTTAATTTTTATATTTAAGTTAAATAGTTTATAATTAAAAATATATATTTTTTATAATAAGCTTTTATTATAAAGCTTTTTAGCTGCTTTTAAAATGTTTATTTAAATTAAAATACTTTTATATTTAATTTTTATAATTTTTATAATTATTTTTTTATACTTAATAAGCTTTTTATATATATTTTTAAGCTTTTTATAAAGCTTTTTATTTATATAATTTTTTTTTAGCTATACTATAAAAATTTTTTTATATATACTAATATTTTTTTTATTTATAGTATAGCTTTTAATTTATAAGCTATTACTACTTACTTGCTTTTATTAAATTTTTTAAAAAGCTTTTTTTTAAAAATAATTACTATATTATTATTAAATAACTTATAAGCTATTATAATTTTTGCTTTAAAAAGCATTATATTAATTATTATAATAATTATTATTAGCTTATACTTATAAAAAGCTAGTTTTTATTTTTTTTTTTTTTTTTTTTTTTTTTGCTAATTTAGCTTTTTTTTTAAAATTTTTTTAAATTTTTTTTTTTATTTT